>Ga0207730_1000004_pt1 | contig 34678 bp, 36 predicted proteins | sample LuqExpMetageno71_FD_187828 | JGI IMG/M metagenome (GOLD analysis project Ga0207730, IMG submission 187828) | Tropical forest soil microbial communities from Luquillo Experimental Forest, Puerto Rico - Sample 71 (SPAdes) | ecosystem: Environmental > Terrestrial > Soil > Tropical forest ...
AGCGTTTCGCGCGTTATGAAATCGTAACTCGCGAGCATCCCCGCCATGCGCTCGCAAATGATTACCGGCGAGAACATCTCGGTGAGGGACGACGCCACCGCCTCCAGCAGGGTCTTCTCGCGCACGAAGTGCACGTAGGCCTCGACCGCGAAACGCGTGCCGGGCAAGAGCCCGCGCAGAGAGGTGACGTAATCGCGGTCGAGCCCGAGGCCATCGGTGAGCTTCAGCCAGCGCGCAATGCCGCCGTCCCCCTCCCGCTCGCCATCATGATCGACCAGACGCGAACGCCATTCGCGCCGCACCGTGCTGTCGTCGCAGCGCGCGATCAGGGTCGCATCCTTGATCGGGATCATCGCCTGATAGTAGTAGCGGTTGAGCGCCCAGGCCTGAACCTGACCTTTGCTGCACTTCCCAGCGTGCAGCAAGCCGTGGAACGGATGCAGTCGATGGTAGCGCTTGTCCCCGATATTACGCAGCGCTGCTTCCAGTTCCGGTCCGGAGAGCAATTTCACAGAACGATCTCCATGCCGTCCTCTGCTACCTGCCAGCCGGCAGCCTCAACCTTGGCGCGCTCAGCCGAGTCCGCAATTAAAATCGGATTGGTGTTGTTGATGTGTATGAAGATCCGCTGAGCAGTCACGTCCTGCAAGGCTCGCAGGGTGCCATCCGCGCCGTCGATTGGAATATGGCCCATGCGGCGGCCGGTCTTTTCGCCCGTGCGCGTGCGCAGCATCTCGTCATCAGTGAACAGCGTTCCGTCGAACAACACGGCGTCGGCGCGGGCGAAACGCTCACGCATAGAAGGCGTTACCGCCGCCGCACCCGGTACGAACACGAGGCGCGCGCCGTCGCGCGACAACTCGATGCCTACATTGGTGGGGCCCTCGTCTTCGAGCGCGGCTTTCTCGCCTTCCAGATATAAGGGCACCTTGCCAGGCACCATGAACAGGCTCGCCTCGATGCAGCCAGTCAGCATGAAGGACTCACCCGGATTGACCGCCTTGCGCGTCATCGCATGCATCGCATCGAACATGGCGTTGGCCGAGACAGCGGCATGATTTGCCGGCGTCGCGTACAATGTGAATGGTGTACTCTCGCGCAGCGACAAAAGCCCGGCGATCTGATCAATCTCCGCGCCGGTGAGTATCACCGCCTCGATTGGGCTGCCGCGCAGCGCGGCCCGCGGATGCAGCGCCGGTGTTGCGCGGATCTGCGCGCCGAGATCGGGCGAGGCGTTGATGAGCGTCCAACGGCCATCACCAGCGGAGATCGCAAGCCCGGCCTGCGTGCGCGGTTTCACGCGCACATCACCCGCCCAGGCGAGGGCACAGACCGGGCAGCGACAATTCCATTGCGGAAACGCACCTCCCGCCGCCGAGCCGAGCACTATGGCGGTGAGGCGCCGCATCTACTGGGACAACAGGGACGCGGAAATTAGAATCAGAACTCGGCTGGCAGATAGCCGTTGATTTCGAGCCCGATGCAGATCTCGAGAAGCGTCGGGGTTGTCCAGACCATGGTTTCTCCCTTTCAGTGTTATTTATTAAACCGCGCTCAAATACCAATAATAGCCTGAGTTTTCAGGCTCGCAAAGGGCACTCGATAGCCAACATTGGCAGGCCCAATCATCGCCACGGCAGACAACGGAATATGATAGGCGCTCCAGCTAACGCTAATTCGGGGTACCGTGACGGGTGCCATTCAGGATTCTGACCATGAACGATTCTCCTGTTGCCGTTATTGGCTTAGGACTGATGGGCGAGGTTTATGCTCGCCGCCTGCTTGATGCACGTATTCCTGTTATTGGCTACGATATCGATCCAAGTAAGCGTGACCGCCTTGCTGCAATTGGCGGCAGGTCGGTCGACAGCATTGCCGAACTGGCGAAGCCCGCACGGTGCATCATCATCGCTGTTTTCAATACCGACGAAGTTGAGGACGTGATCGAACAGCACTTGCTGCCAGCGCTGGGCGAGGGTTCCAAAAAAATTGTGCTCTGCATGAGCACCTGCGATCCAGAGAAAGTGAGCGCGCTCGCCGAGCGGGTCACTCCCCGAGGTATCCACTATCTCGACGTCCCGGTATCAGGCACGAGCGAGCAGGTAAGAAGAGGAGAGGGCGTGGCTCTCGTTGGCGGCGATGTAGCGATCCTTGCAGAGGTAAAGCCGCTGCTGGACATTCTTTTCGCGCGTTCATTTCACGTCGGCAAGATCGGCGACGGTGGTCGAGCGAAACTCGCGGTCAATCTAATACTTGGACTAAACCGTCTTGCGTTGGCTGAGGGCCTCGTGTTTGCCGAGCGAATGGGCCTCGATCCGGCAGCATTCCTTGAGGTGGCGCGGGGGTCGGCTTCATATTCGCAGGTAATGGATACTAAGGGCCCGAAAATGGTACGCGGCGATTTTTCGCCAGAAGGACGGGCGAGGCAGACATTGAAAGATGTTCATTTAATGCTCAGTCAAGCAATGGCGCTCGGACAAAGACTGAACATGCTGGAGGTGCACGAAGATGTGCTGCAATCCTGTGTGCGTGCGGGCGAAGCCGATATGGACAATAGCGTGGTTATAAGAGAAGTTCGCCGACGCGCCACGAAAAGATGACTGCCTGAACAGGCGGCGATTGCGGGGAGGAACCGTGAGGGCATTGCGCTTTGCCGTTGTCGCGACGTTCCTGGCGCTAACCTCTGTCAAACCAGCGCCTGCCCAAGACTGGCCGCAGCATCCGATTCGTATGATCGTGTCTTTTGGTCCCGGAGGTGGTGCCGATATCATCGGTCGCATCCTCGCCGAGTCAATGCAAAGCAAGCTTGGCGTGCCCGTCATCGTTGAAAACAAGCCAGGCGCAGGAGGTATCCTCGGCAACGATGTTGTGGCAAAGGCAGCACCAGACGGCTACACCCTGGGCATTATGACGGCAGGCCAAATCATCGCCGCTGTCACGCGAAAGAATATGCCTTACGACACAAACGCAGCGTTTGATCCGGTTAGCCAGGTTGCTACTGCCAGCCTGATGATCGTAACGCGTCCGGATTTTCCGGCGAAGAATGTCAAGGAGCTAATTGCAACCGCGAAAGCTGATCCGGGAAAGATAGTATTTGCAAGCCCTGGGTTCGCTGCGACCCAGCATTTCGCTGGCGAACTGTTCAAGCAAATCGCCGGGGTCAATCTTTTGCACGTGCCCTACAAGACGTCGCCGGAAGCAATCAACGCGGTAATCGGCAAACAAGCGGATATCCTCTTTGATACAGTATCCGCATTGCTTGGACAGGTGAAAGCTGGTCAGCTCAAAGCGTTAGCGGTTACAGGCAAGGACCGATTTCCCGCCGTGGCGGACGTCCCGCCTGCATCGGATTCGGGCGTGCTACCCGGTTATGATGTAACAACTTGGTATGGTGTGTTCGCACCCCAGGGCACGCCTGCATCCGTGATCAACAAGCTGAACAAGGTCCTCAATGAGGCACTTGCCGACGACGCGGTTAAGAACCGCCTTATCGCTGTCGGGGTGCTGGTGAAGGGTTCTACGCCCGAGGCTTTCGGTCAATTCATGCTGACTGAATATCAACGCTGGAGCGCCGTACGTGAAGCGGCGGGAATTCCACAGCAATAAGGAGCGCGGTGATGGATGACAGAGAACTTCACGAACGCGGGCTCAAACTGCGCATCGATATGTTTGGCCATGAGGCCGTTGAAAAGCGCATGGCTGCTTTTGGCGACTTTGGAAAACCGTTGCAGCACATCATCAATGCCTATGCCTACGGCGATGTATGGAGCCGGTCAGCGCTGACACCCGCTACCAAATCTTTGGTCATGGTGGCGATGATGGCCTCGGCAGGCCATTTGAATGAACTGCGGGTCCATCTAAACGGCGCGCTCAAAAACGGGTGCAGTCCAGAGCAGATTCAAGAGGTACTGCTGCTCTTGACCCTTTATTGCGGAATCCCCGCGTCTAACGACGCACATCGCATCGCCGCCGAGGTGCTTCGCGAGCACGGGAAACTTTGACTGAAATAATCATCGGGGCGCGCTGCTAAACTCAGGGCGATGCGGGTTCGATATGCGGCCGTTCGCGAAGGGCGCTGGCGTCGTTTTGACGCGTGTAGTGCGGGGACACGATTTTTCTGGATGCTTTGGCTGTCAAAACCGTGAAGTTCACAACCCCAAACGCACACAAGACGTCTAGTACCATATTTCCATTTGAATACCTCGTCCGTCTTTCGGCGCCACGCCGTGGAACGGGAGATGCCCAACCATATCGCGCGCTGCCAGCGCGCACGCACACGCATCAATCAGGTCATCACCGCCAATGCCTGTCCCATAACGCTGATTAAGCCAGGTTTTGATCTTCCGCACTCCATGTTTCCTTAGAAGATCAATCCGTTGGTTTCGACCAAATTCAGTTTTCTTGTTGGCAAGAACACAGCCAGCCAATCGCATAAAAACTAACTCCGGATGCGTCTCCTGCAGGCGAACCTGCCGCGCCAGGGGCGTCGTCTCGTTGACTTCCTGAAGTTTATCCCGAAGGCCCCAGAGTTGTTTGGATATGCCTTTTTCGCCGTTTGCCCTGTAATGCCTGTTTGCGTCTTCATAACCTTCAAAGTCCCACACGCCCCAGCGAGCACCTGTAAAGACCCGCGCTCGTAAATACTGCTGCGCCTCGACATCACATTGCCTGTAGCCGTGATCGGGAAGCCCGATCGGTATATCAATCATTGCCCGTACGTAAGGGCCGGCGATAAGACGTTCTAACCGACCTGAGTAGTCGAAACGTTGGTTTCCATTCTCGTCAAAATAGCAGGCAACCCAACCAAAACGAAATCCGTCAATTCCGATGAATGTGCCCATTGTTATTCCGCGGTCTCCTTTCTCGAACGCGATATCAGCGGTGGTAGACCGGCGCCTCGAGGCGCACCCTGTCGATGGGTATCGCCGACCAGCCTGAGCGAGCAGCGGCCTTGCGCCCGCCGGCATTATGAACACAAATTCTTTGCCAGGCCCGAGCACCATCTGGCGCCGCCACAATGCCGATTCCGGAGGTTGCTGGCGCAGCGCGTCGAGCGGTCAGAAGCGGACATGACATGTCCGCGGCGGCTCCGCTCGCTTTATATCGTTTGATTTGATTGTCAGCAGACAACGCATTGCGGCTACTGACTATGGCAAGAGCACAAGACCAACGAGCGCAATAACCAAAAAAGCGTTCAATAGATCATCGCAAATGATTGCCCTCATCCTTAGAGTCATTAATGCCCCCAACTTTGATCGCTTCACGAGGACAAACTTGATGGTCTTTTAATCGCCTCTGATGCTGATCTGGTTGCTATTTCTCCTAGATCCTTTGCCTGTTCGCTCAAGGTTTTCAATTGAGCCTGCATGAACTCAGTTTGTATTTGCACGAGCTCTTGAACGTCTTTGGCTTTGGTCAGTTTCTGCGCAAAATCAAAAATGGTGGCTACATTCTTCCCCGCATAACTTTGAATTTTTTTGTTCAGGTCCGTGTTAGCCCAGGGCATAGTGGACATGCTTTTCTGAAAGTACTCCAGATAGTTTTCCATCGCCCCACGAGCTTGTTCCACTGTCCGTTCCGCCTCTTTGCTGATGTTGCCGGAAAGTGTTTTGTCTTCTTTCGCCATAGTCGCCTCCCGCTAAATCGCTCATAATTGCGTGAGTTTCATAATAATACCATCACAGGGGCTGATTGAGTATTTTCAACCTGCGGAATTGGACAGTGATGCTGTCTGATCGAGATCAATGAATTTGTTTGTGCCCGAAGTTGTTTCAAGATGCCTAGACGCTCTCGATAAACAAACGTATCGAGGGTGGTCGCTTGTGTCTCGGAATATTTCCTGCGCGAGTGTGAAGATTTGCGAAAAACAGATGAAGTTGTGAACCTAGAACGGCGGCAGCAATCGCTCGAAGAAGAGATTGCGGATGCGCTACGGCATTGGGCGCCTGACGACCCGATGGTCGCTGATTTGAAGAGCCGTATGTTGCATCTCAAAGAAGAGCTTGAACGACTGCGCAATATTTCGCGTTTTAGATAAACGCAATTCGGCTATCAGCCACACTAAAATCCTGCCGCTCAGGAAATACCGGAAGCAGTTGCTGCGTGCCAATGCCGCTGCCAGATAAAACAGCCATGCTATCTGGATTTGCGACTTTCATTCCACCAGGACTGAAAATTTAAATTAGTTGGACGTAGTAGCAATCCGCTCATTTGGACTGCTTAGCTTTGGCCCAGTCTTCAGCATGCTTGCTATTTTTCCTTCATGCAATCCATCACGTATTTGGATCGCTCACTCATCTTGATGTTGTTCTGCGCCGCCTTCTCTTCGCAGTTACGCATCTTTCGCGCCTGATCGGGCGACGTCATTTTTTGTGGCGCGCTTGGCTGCATGTTCGTGGCGTAAGCCGCCACGGCGAGCCCTAGTGTCATTACTATGACGACCGCAATGTGACGCATAACAGACTGATGCAGCGACCAAACCAAAGGCAATCCCTAACACAATTCTCAGCATTGCTCCCTCCCCAGTTTATGGAGTTCATGCATTCTGGCCTTTCCGGTCCCTTCCGGTAATGAGCTGGATATCGCGTCGAACTCCCGAGATTTTCGTAATAGTCACTCGCGCTTCAGGTCCAAACAGCATGGATCGAAGGCTAAACTCACATGCAGTGCTGTAGGCTCCCTCACATGGCGATCTCCTTTTCGCGCGCGATTGACTAATTAGAAAATCTCCCACTCAAGAGGCCAAAAAGTTGAGTTTAAAAGATACGCCGCTGCCGTTGGTAAATCATGCAGTAAGGCTGACCAGTTCATCGCGTGAGAAATACCACACTTTTATTGGGCCAGTTAATGTGCAGGGCGGCCTACCGAGATCGACGAATCCGTCCGCTTCGAAGATGGCGAAGCAGTTCTTTCTTAAGCGCGCCACGGGCTTGAACGAACGAGCTGCGATAGACGCTGTGTCAGCTGAAAATAGTTGGACGATGACGGCTTACCAAACGCTCGATCGATACGCACGTAATCCGCGTCCCGGTCGTCTATTCCGACTTCGACGATTTTTGGCAGTCGTACAGTGTACCGGAGCGGCCAAGTGGCCAGCCGATCCGAAAGATGTCGCCGTGTGAAATCGAACAGCTGAAAAGGGCGGCTGTGCGAGCAGCTCCCGATTGGTCCTGATGGGCATATTGCCTACGAAGGGTTCGCAAACGCTGTTAGTGGCCGGGCACCAATTTGAAGCGCTTGCTGTCGCACAAGTATTAAGGCTTAAAAACCATGAAGTACAGGTTCGCCATGGGAACAAGGGTAGCGATCACCCCCCAAATCACCCAGCGCCGGTTGTGACGCCAGTAACTGTCTGGGATTAGGCCTCCGCTGTCGAAGACTCGTGCTTGGCGAGCTTGTGCAATTTGTGTCGGAATCAGTATGAGAACCCAGATTAGGCCGGATATCGCAAGCAATAGCTGTCCCCAAACGAGCCAAGTCGTGCCTCGCAAATCAAGACCGGCGACAAGGGCCATTCCGTAGGCGCCAACGACTAGGAATGCGACGCCGCCGGCAGTGAATATCCAATCGGTTAGTGTGACGAGGCGCTGCGCATACGCGATGATCCGGGGATTGTCAGTGCGATCAGCCATAACCTTCCAAAGAGCGGTAACGATAATATTGCCGAGAAATATTACGACACCAAAGAGATGAACGACCTTGAATGCGTTATACGACATAGCTCGACCCTTCCATTCTTTGAGATATTATGAACGACACGAGATCCCGCGCTCACTCTGCGGGGCGCATCAGTGTGTATTTGCCAGTTCGACGCCGAAGACTTGGCGAAAGCCGCGCCGGCCAGCCGCGGTGAGGCGGTGATAGAATGGAACGGGGCGACTAGAGTTTCATGAGGCTAATCTGATCAATACATTCATCTAAGTCTCGGGCATGATCGAGTAATATCCCCATATGGCACTTCCCTATGTCGCCAATCGATACTAGGCCGACGAGACGATCATTTTCGAACACCGGCATGTGACGGAATCGTCCTGTCGTCATGCGCTTCAAAACGCTGCCAATCGAATCGCTCACGTCGCAGGTAGACACGTTGCGAGTCATCACCTCCGCGACCGACAATTGCAGCACAGCACTCGCGTTTTCCGCCAGTACCCGCGTGATGTCACGTTCCGATAGAATACCGACGAGACGGCCCCCAGCGTCGGTGACCACCAGCACGCCGATGCGGTGCTTGGTAAGTAGCTTAGCTGCGGCAACAAGATCGGCGGTAGGTTCAATGCTCACAACCTCGCCGCCCTTGGCGGCAAGAACGGTCTTCACGATCATGCGAACTCCTTTGGCCGGGCGCGGATAGAATTGCGCAGCGGTAACATCGAATCATCCAGTCAAACTATAAGCTTCGTCAAGCCGACAACCTCAGATGATTAGGGTCCAATTGCAAGTGCAACGGAACGGCGAAGGGCAACGGCTCCGAGTTGGCAAGGACGACATCGGGTTGCGCCGCCACGATCGTTTTGATAAGCCACTGAAATCGCGAGGCGAAACCAACGACCAACAGTCGTTCGAAAGCAACGATTGCCCTTCACGAGCAGACATTAGCGAGCGGACTGCTTCTATCGGATAGTACCGCAGTCAGACATTCGAAAGAATTTTTGAATCAGCTAAATGATCGCCAAAGAGGAGCGTCAGTTTGCGACACAACCCCATTGATCGAAAAACTCGTAAAAGGTGATTTGAGAAATGGCTAAAAAAACAAAGGTGAAAACGAAGACCAAAACTAAAATCAAGACCACGTATGCCAAAAAAGTGAACGTAGATCCGAGAGAGAAAAAGGCGAAGATGGAGACAGCTAAGTTACGATTGAGCAAGCCGCTAAAGATCGCTGAGAACTTCAGTGGTGGTAAGCGGGCACAGCCTACAAAACAGATGCACGTTGCTGAGATCACAAAGAAGACTGAACAGCCGAAAGCAGACGTATTGCCAAACAATATTTATTGGCTCGAGGTTGATGGAAGACTGAAATCCGAGTATCCGACTGCAGCAGCAGCATCCAAAGCGGGCTTGGAACTAAAGAGAAAATATCCGCACATTCGGGTTGCTGTGTTCAATAGCAAAGACCGGTCTAGGACTACCGTCGAGCTGTCCTAGGGCCTGGAAAGGATCATACAAATCAGGTGTTTGAAATGAATAGCGTGAGAATAATTGTATTGATAGACGGTCAAAACCTGTATCGCACAGCGAAGACATTGGGATTTGATATCGATTTCAAGAAGCTGCTTACCGAGCTGGCCTCGCTCGGCAATGTGATCCGAACAAAATATTATACGTGTATCGACGAGGATGACGAGGAATCGTCTGTTATCCCCCTGGTGGATTGGCTTTCCTATAACGGCTACTCGGTAGTTACCAAGTCAGTTCGAGCTTTCACCGATTCAGAGGGGCGCAGTCGCCTTAGAGGCAAGATTGATGTGGAGCTTGCTGTCGATGCGATGGGACTAGCTCCTTACGTCGACGAAGTTGTTTTAGTATCTGGCAATGGTGATTTCAGCGTTTTGATGAGCACGTTACAGCGTCAAGGCAAAAGGTGTACCGTGATTTCCAGTGTCGTATCTGATCCACCAATGTGTGCAGACACTCTTCGGCGACAAGCGGATGAATTTATCGACCTCGCAAAGTTAAGATCAAAAATTAGTCGAGATAGTTTTCCACGAAGTGAGAGAAAACCAGTTAACTTTGATGCATCTCAATAGATGCATTTAATGGCGAGGAGCTAACACGGACTGCTATGGAGGTATGTAAGTCACACCGCCTGACGATCGAACCGAAATATTTTCTTTTTCTTCGGTTCCGATAAGTTCTGTAACGTCAAATTTATCCCGAGTGAATTGAGAAAATTTCGATTGTCCGTAGCGATCTCATAATCTTTGTCGAGGCGCCAAGCGGAGACAATGTCGCCAAATTTGTGCTGGCAGTTTGCTCATTGGGCAAGTACGAACCGTTACCGCCGTATCGAAAGCTGATATCAGAATTGTGCTTGGCCCGACAAATAAGAAGGGAGCGGCTTTATGTTACTCCCTTGGGGATTTTGCATGATTGACTTGATCACGAAGACGTTCAATTTCGTCCTTGATGTGCAACTTGCGTCGTTTAAGGTCAGCTATCACAAGGTCATCAATTGAGCGGTGAGAAAGGGCTTTGGCTATTTCATCTTCGATAGCTTTATGCTTTTGTTCTAAGTGAGTGATGTGAGCCTGTATGGTCATGATACGCGTTCCACTTGATTAAGAATCTAGAGTAATCTGCAAGTTCAAAATATTTTCTTAACTGTTATTGACCCTCTTTGAAACGCCACGAAGAGGAAACCGAAGCTTCTAAAACACAACGCATAATGAGACAGCCCAGGAGACAAAGAGCGATCTCGATCTGGCAGCATCGCTGTCCAATTCCGAGGGCCGAGAGTACTCAGCCAGGCCTTGCGGTGGTATTATCAGCTGAACGTTAAGTGGAGGCGGCTATGGCAGAGGAAAACAAAACACTTTCTGAGAACATTAGCGAAGAGGCGGAGCGAACAGTAGAACAAGCTCGTGGAGCAATGGAAAGCTATCTTGAGAATTTTCAGAAAAGCATGTTCGCTGTGCCTTGGGCTGACACGGACCTGAACAAAAAAATTCAAAGTTATGCCGGGAAAAATGTAGCAACCACTTTTGAGTTTGCGCAGAAACTAACCAAAGCCAGAGATTTTCAAGAGCTCGTGCAAATACAAACTGAGTTCATGCAGGCTCAATTGAAAACCTTGAACGAACAGGCAAAGGATCTAGGAAAAATAGCAACCGGAGCGGTATCGGAGGGGATCAAAAGACCATCAAGTCTGTCCTCCTGAAGCTTTCAAAGTTAGGGGCATCGATGACCCTAACGAGAAGCAACCATTTGCGATGATCAATTGAACTTTTTGGTCATTTCACTCGCTAATCTTTTTTGCTCTTGCCATAGTCAACGGCTGTCCATGAGGAAATGTTATACTCCGACAAAAGCGTTCCTAGCATTTCGCTGCGATATTTACTGATGGATGTATCGGACACACTTATTTTTCAGGTGGAGTTGATTTCTTTGACGCATACCTGTTCGATCAGATGATCACGACGCAAGTCGACGAGATGCGCTCGGTTTCGTCGTTTGTTAGATATGCGCCAATCCCTTTTGTTATAACTATTACAAGCGTCCTATCACTGGGAACGGCGAACGAGTTCGTTATTGCAGTCACGTACGAAGGAGCTTTCAGGATTGCTGGTGAGATCAGTTTCGTAAAACCATACCAGGGTCGTTCGAAATTGCTGCAGAATGCGGGTCACCGATCATTTTAAGATATTATTGAACTCTCGACTTTAATCTAAACAAGGATGCGTGTCCTCCCGTGGCAGGCTACAGAGCTGCGTACGCCTGCTGAAGGCGATCGCATTCTGGGCTTTGAAGCTTAATTGATGGTCCGAGCCGAACGGCAATACCGTATGAGCCGTCTCTTTCAAATTCAAAGATTAGCGGCAGGTCTCTCATGGAAAATATAACGAACGTTGCGTCCGATGAATGCTACGTCGTCGAAATTGACGGAGAAATTCAGTCGCAATATAAAATTTTTGTAGAAGCTGTGAAAGCAGGTTTGAAACTCAAGCAAAAGTTTCCGGATAGCAAAATCAAAGTTCACGAGTTAACTGAGCAAGCACCGGTTGCTTGAACAGTCTGTCATTCTTCGCCAAAGCTCTGCAAATGTTTCAAAAGTTCCACTAGAAGCAGCAGATTGCGAGCTTTGATTGACCGAACTACTGCATTTTGCCAGCGTCACGTTAAAGTGTTCTCGGCGCCCAACAATCTTGCATGGCGGCGCGGGCCACTGAATTCATATAACGCGGCGGACGGAAATCTCTTTACGAACAACATCCTGCAGTAAATCGGTTTGTGCGTTGAATTTGACCCCACGAATATGAAAGGCGGCCGCTGCGGCGAGGTCACGATTCATATCGCCAATGAGGAAGCTGCGGCTTAGATCGATTGGCCAGTCGCGGGCCGCCTGTTCAAGCATGCCCGGGGCTGGTTTTCTGCAGCGGCACTGGATCGCGAATTCCTTGATCACTCCATTTGGGTGATGGGGGCAATAGTAAAAGGCGTCGATATGAGCGCCCTCGGCCTTGAGGGCATCTTGGACATGCTGGTTGAATATTTTGACGGCAGCTTCCGAGTAATATCCGCGTGCGACACCAGACTGGTTAGTTACAACGAAAACGTAGTAGCCCGCTTCGTTCAATAATTTTACCGCCGCAGCGGCGCCGGGGATCATTTCCAGATTTTCGGGCTTATGGGTGTAGCCGTGGTCGACATTGAGAATACCGTCGCGGTCGAGAAATGCCGCTGGACCTGTGCGCTGGCCCGACGAGCGTATTTCATCATTGTTTTTCATTTATTTGTGACTTGATATGAAGTTGATCGACTGAAAACTAGTAACTATAATTGGTGCAACACATCCCGGCCAAGCCCGAGCAAGCCCGAGATAGAGTTAGTCCACTGCGCAGATACAATTAAACGGTGCACCGCCCACAACCCGCCAGTGAATAAGAAGGCGTAGGAAGGAAAAAGAAGTAATAAGAAGACAAAGGGCAGGCAAAACCACGCTGCCGCGCGCGATGGCCGAAATTTACGTCCGATGGGCGGCGTTATGAGGTGGCGGGCCGCGTTCAACCTGCGAGCTAGAAACTCGAAATTGAGCCTATAGGTCACTGGTCGAGATTGGCCCGGACAATCGAATCGATCTGCAAGATTAGACCTACGCTCGCGAACGAATCATTATTTCTATGTCTTTTGGTTGCACTGCAGAATTTTCTCTCCAGCAGCAACGCGCTCTAGACAAAACGGAAATCGGGTAGTACGCACGGGTGCCACCTCTGGCATATTGTATACCAGTTATGAGTAGCCCACGTCGTTTGCCTCGCCGCGTCGCTGTCCGTTCCAACGGAAACCCCGAACATCATGTCCCGGCAGCGTCACGTCCAGCGCTGGCTCCCATCGATACTGCCTCGAGCTTCAAGCACAAGGCCTATGCGGCCCTAAAAGAAGCCATCGTGGCGATGGACATCTACCGCAGCCGCTCCGACATCCGGCTCGACGAGCGCAAGCTCGCGAGCGATTTCGGCATCAGCCGAACGCCAGTGCGTGAGGCGATGGCGCAGCTCGAAAGCGAAGGCTTTGTGCGCTCGGTGCCGCGCCGCGGCATTTATGTGGTGCGCAAGACCAAGCGCGAGGTGATCGATCTGATCACCGTCTGGGCGGCGCTCGAAAGCATGGCCGCCCGCCTGATCACGGAGAATGCCACCGCCGACGAGATCGCCGGATTGCGCCGCATGTTCGCCACCTTCGAGGGCGGCAAGTTGCGTGCCCATCTCGACGAGTATTCCGAGGTCAACATCGAATTCCACCAGTCGATCATCCGTATGAGCAAGAACCACGTGCTGATCGACATGGCGGAGAACCTGTTCACGCACATGCGCATGATCCGCCGCAAGACCATCGGCGAGAAGGATCGCGTCGATCGTTCGATTCGTGATCACATGAGCATCATCGAAGCTCTTGAGCGGCGCGATACCGATCGCGCCGAGGAACTGGTGCGCGACCACGCGCTCGGCCTGGCCGAGCACGTGTCGCGTTATGCCGATTATCTGGATTGAATGAGAGAGGTTGAGGGAGGAGTCCCATGGCTGATGCAGCAGTGAAAGAAAAACCCGCAGCGGCCCCAGAAGCGGAACGCGAATTGACTGACGGTTTTCATCTGATCGTCGATGCGCTTAAGCTCAACGGCGTTAAGACGATCTATGGCGTGCCCGGCATCCCGATCACGGATTTCGGTCGCATGGCGCAGGCCGCCGGCATCCGTGTTATCTCGTTCCGGCACGAGCAGAACGCCGGCAACGCGGCAGCCATAGCCGGCTTCCTGACGAAACAGCCCGGCATCTGTCTCACGGTGTCGGCGCCTGGCTTCCTTAATGGTCTGGTCGCGCTCGCCAATGCCACGACCAACTGTTTCCCGATGATTCTGATCTCAGGCTCCTCCGAGCGTGAGATTGTCGACCTGCAGCAGGGCGACTACGAAGAGATGGATCAATTCGCCATCGCCAAGCCACTCTGCAAGGCGGCCTTCCGTGTGCTGCATGCGCAGCACATTGGTATTGGTGTCGCGCGTGCCATCCGCGCCGCCTTGTCTGGCCGTCCGGGCGGCGTCTATCTCGATCTGCCAGCCAAACTTTTCCCTCAGGTTATGGACGCAGAAGCGGGCGCCAAGTCGCTGGTCAAGGTAATTGACCCGGCGCCGGCCCAGATCCCCGCACCGGCCGCGGTCAAGCGGGCGCTCGACGTATTCAAGAGCGCAAAGCGTCCGCTCATCATCCTCGGCAAGGGTGCCGCCTACGCGCAGGTCGACGATCAGATCCGCGCCTTCGTCGAAAAGACCGGCGCGCCCTTCCTGCCGATGAGCATGGCCAAGGGCCTCCTGCCTGACACTCATTCGCAGTGCGCGGGCGCGGCGCGCTCGACCGTGCTGAAGGATTCGGACGTCGTCATGCTGATCGGCGCCCGCCTCAACTGGCTTTTGTCGCACGGGAAGGGCAAGACCTGGGGTGAGCCGCACTCGAAGAAGTTCATCCAGATCGACATCGAGCCGAAGGAGATGGATTCGAACGTCGAGATCGTCGCCCCAGTAGTCGGCGATCTCGGCTCCTGCATCTCCGCACTGCTTGAGGGGATGGGCAGTAATTGGCCAGCCGCGCCTACCGATTGGACCGTTGCAGTCAAGAACAAGCGGGAAGAGAACATCGCCAAGATGGCGCCGCGGCTGATGAACAACAACGTGCCGATGGACTATCACGGCGCGCTCGGCGTGCTGCGCACGATCATCAAAGAGCGGCCCGACGCCATTCTGGTGAACGAGGGTGCCAACGCGCTCGATCTCACCCGTGGCGTCATTGACATGTATCAGCCGCGGAAACGGCTCGATGTCGGCACCTGGGGCGTTATGGGCATCGGCATGGGCTTTGCGATCGCCGCCACGATTGAGACCGGCAAGCCGGTGCTCGCGATCGAGGGCGATTCGGCCTTCGGTTTCTCCGGCATGGAGGTGGAGACGATCTGTCGCTACAAGCTGCCGGTCTGCGTCGTCATCTTCAACAACGACGGTATTTATCGCGGCACCGACGTAAATCCCAACGGCACCGATCCGGCGACAACGGTCTTCGTCAAAGGCTCACGCTACGACAAGATGATAGAAGCCTTCGGCGGGGTCGGCGTCAATGCGACGACGCCCGACGAACTCAAGCGTGCTGTCAATGTGGCGATGGACTCCGGCAAGCCGACGCTCATCAATGCCGTGATCGATCCGGCGGCTGGCAGCGAAAGCGGCCGCATTGGCAATCTTAACCCGCAAAGCGCGCTGCGAAAGAAATAACCCAGCAATGACGCAATCGAACGAATTAGCAGCTAGTGGAGGGAACATGGCCAACGAGAAACCAAAGAAAGCAAAAGCTAAGGAGAAAGCCGCGGCCAAGAAGGCAGCCCGCAGGGTGCTGAAGCTCGCCGCCAAAAGGTCGAATGGCGCGAAAAAGCTGAACAGCTTGCCGCGGCCTTCGACCAAACCCTGGGGGCAGGCCGGCCGCGCGCTCGAGGGCGTCCGCATTCTCGACTTCACCCACGTCCAATCGGGACCGACCTGCACGCAGCTGCTCGCCTACATGGGCGCCGACGTGATCAAGGTCGAGCGTCCGGGCGTCGGCGATATCACACGCGGCCAGCTGCGTGACGTGCCGAACGCCGACAGCCTCTATTTCACCATGCTCAACGGCAGCAAACGGTCGATCACCATCGACTCCAAGCATCCCAAGGGCATGGAAATTCTCAACCGTCTGATCAAGACCTGCGATGTGCTGGTGGAGAACTTCGCCCCCGGCGCGCTTGACCGCATGGGCCTGACCTGGGAGCACATCAACAAGACCAACCCGCGCATGATCGTCGCTTCAGTGAAGGGCTTCGGCCCCGGCCCGTACGAGGACTGTAAGGTATATGAGAACGTTGCCCAGTGCGCCGGCGGCGCCGCCTCGACCACCGGCTTCCGTGAAGGTCCCCCGCTGGTAACCGGCGCGCAGATTGGTGACTCCGGCACGGGCGTGCATCTCGGGCTCGGGATTGTTGCGGCGCTCTACCAACGCATCCGCACCGGTCGCGGCCAGCGTGTGCTCTGCGCGATGCAGGACGGCGTGCTAAACCTCGCGCGCGTCAAGCTGCGCGACCAGCAGCGCTTGGCGCACGGTCCGCTCACCGAGTACAGCCAGTACGGCGAGGGCATTCCCTTCGGCAAGGCGGTGCCGCGCGCGGGCAACGACTCGGGCGGCGGTCAGCCTGGCTGGATCCTCAAGTGCAAGGGCTGGGAGACCGATCCCGACGCCTATCTGTACTTTATTACCCAGGCGCCGGTATGGAATGAGATCTGTGACGTCATCGGCGAGCCGGAATGGAAGGCGCATCCGGATTACGCCACGCCGAAGGCTCGGCTGCCGCGCTTGAAGCAGATCTTCGCCCGCATCGAGCAGTGGACGATGCAGCACACCAAGTTCGAGGCGATGGCCGAGCTCAACAAGCACGACATTCCGTGCGGGCCCATCCTGTCGATGAAGGAGATTGCCGAGGAGGAGTCGCTGCGCGCGACCGGCACGGTAGTCGAGGTCGATCATCCGACCCGCGGTAAGTACCTGACCGTCGGCAATCCGATCAAGCTATCGGATTCGCCCGCCGACGTGCGGCGCTCGCCGCTGCTCGGCGAGCACACCGACGAGATCTTGACCCAGGTGCTTGGCTACAGCGGCAAGGAGCTCGCCGAGATTAAGGTCTCGGGGGCTGTGACGGCGCCGGACAAGTCGAAGGCGGCGGCATAGCAAGCATCGTGGCCCCGGCTGCGGCGCGGCGTCTTAAACGCCGTGCCGCTCAACCGGGACCCGGCTTTGTGCTGCGCGGACGTAAGTGACGGGAGAGCGTCGATGCGTATCGTGGTTCACGGCCAGCAGGCCTTCGGCAAGGCCGTGCTGGAGGCGCTGCTCAAGCACGGCGAGAACGTGATAGCCGTCTATGTGGCGCCGGAGAAGGAAGGCGCCAAAGCCGATCCGCTCAAAGAAGCCGCTATCGCCGCCAAGCTGCCGGTCTATCAGCCGGGGTCCTACAAGGACCCGAAGGTGTGGGCAGACTTCAAGGCACTCAAGCCCAACCTACAGGTGATGGCCTTCGTCACGCTGTTCGTGCCGGAGGACTTCCTCAACATCCCTACGCACGGCTCGATCCAGTATCACCCCTCGCTGCTGCCAGCCTATCGCGGCGCCAGCGCCATCAACTGGCCGATCATTAAGGGGGAGAAGGAGACTGGCTTGTCGATTTTCTGGCCCGACAATGGGCTCGATACCGGCGACATCCTCATGCAGAAGAAGACACCGATCTCTAACACCGACACGCTCGGCACCGTCTATTTCGACCGCCTGTTCCCGATGGGCGTCGAGGCGATGGTAGAATCGGTCAGCCTCGTCAAAGCCGGCAAGGCGCCGCGCATCAAGCAGGACGAGTCGAAGGCGACCTATGAAGGCCGCTGCGGCCCCGGCAACGCCAAGATCGACTGGGGCAAGCCGTGGGAGCAGATCGACCGCCTGATCCGCGGCTGCAATCCGGCGCCCGGGGCCTGGACCACGCTCGGTGGCAAGACGCTGAAGATCTTCGACGCCAAGCCGCTGCCCGCCAAGGACCCCAAGGGCATCAGCGGTAAGCTCGGCGAAATCGTTGCGATCGACGCCGAAGGCTTCACCGTGGTCTGCGCCGACGGCCGTTTCAAGGTCACGCGCGTGCAGCCTGCCGACGGTAAAAAGACTGAAGCCGGAGAATTCGCTGCTACAACCAAACTCGCAACCGGAATGAGGTTCACATGACGCCCGTTAGTCCGCAGCGCAAGGAACAAGCTGCTGAGGTTTCCTCGCAGCACATAAATCCGAAATCCGACATCGAAATTGCGCAAGCCGCCAAGGTGCGTCCGATCATGGACGTAGCCCGAGAACGACTCGGCATCGCAGCGGAAAACCTTGAGCCCTACGGTCACTACAAGGCCAAGGTCTCGATGAACTATGTCAAATCGCTGCAAGGCAGGAAGAACGGCAAGCTGATCCTCGTGTCCGCCATCACGCCGACGCCGGCGGGCGAGGGCAAGACCACCACATCGGTGGGCCTCACCGATGCGCTCAATCATATCGGCAAGAAAGCGATGCTGTGCATCCGCGAGCCCAGCCTCGGGCCATGCTTCGGTGTCAAGGGCGGCGCGGCGGGCGGCGGTTACGCGCAGGTGGTGCCGATGGAGGACATCAATCTGCATTTCACCGGCGACCTGCACGCCATCGGTACCGCCAACAATCTCCTTTGCGCCCTCATCGACAATCACATTTATTGGGGCAATTCGCTCGGCATCGATCCCCGCCGCATTACTTGGCGGCGGTCGATCGATATGAACGAGCGCGCTTTGCGCTCGATCGTGTCGTCGCTCGGCGGCGTCGCCAACGGCTTCCCGCGCGAGGACGGCTTCGACATCGTCGTCGCCTCCGAAGTGATGGCGATCTTCTGCCTGGCCAGCGATCTCAACGATTTGAAGCGCCGGCTCGCTAATATCATCGTCGGCTACACCCGCGACCGCAAACCGGTGCGTGCCGGTGATCTCAAGGCCCATGGCCCGATGACCGTGTTGTTGAAGGATGCGCTGTCGCCCAACTTGGTGCAGACGCTAGAGGGGACACCGGCCTTCGTCCATGGCGGCCCCTTCGGCAATATCGCACATGGCTGCAATTCGGTGTTGGCGACGACCACCGCCTTGAAGCTCTGCGATTACGTGGTGACGGAGGCGGGTTTCGGGGCCGATCTCGGCGCGGAAAAGTTCATGGACATTAAGTGCCGCAAGACCGGTCTTGCGCCTGATGCCGCTGTGCTGGTCGCCACCATCCGCGCACTCAAGATGCATGGTGGGCTGAAAAAGGACGAGTTAAAGAGCGAAAATCTTAAGGCGCTCGAGGACGGCATGGCCAATTTGCAGCGCCACATCGAGAACGTGCAGAAATTCGGCATCGTGCCGATCGTTTCGATCAACCGCTTCAGTTCGGATACCGAGGCGGAGGTCGATTTGGTACAAAAAGCCTGCGCCAAATTGGGTGTCGAAGCGCTGATGGCGGATCATTGGGCGGAAGGCAGCAAGGGCGCCGCCAACGTGGCGCGAGCGGTCGTCAAGGCCGTCGACAGCGGCAAGAGCAAGCTCAAATACCTCTACCCCGACGACATGTCGTTGTTCGAAAAAATCCGCACCATTGCCAAGGAAATCTACAGGGCGAAGGACATCGAAGCGGACAAGTCCGTACGCGATCAGCTCGCTGCCTTCGAGCAAATGGGCTACGGGAAATTCCCGATCTGCATTGCCAAGACGCAATACAGCTTTTCCACCAATCCTGATGTCAAGGGCGCGCCGACCGATCATATCATCAAGGTCCGCGACGTGCGCATCTCCGCTGGCGCGGAGTTTGTGCTGGCGATCTGCGGTGAGATCATGACCATGCCCGGCCTGCCGAAGGTGCCGGCCGCCAACGTCATCGACGTCAACGCCGAAGGCAAGATCGTCGGCCTGTTCTAATCAGCGAGACCCCCCATGCTGAAGTTCTATTACAGCGGCGCGCCCAACCCGATGAAGGTCGCGCTGATGCTCGAGGAATGCGGCCTGCAATACGAGGCCGTGCCGATCGACACCCGCAAGGGCGATCAGCACAAACCGGAATATCTGGCAATTAATCCGAATGCCAAGGTGCCGGCGATCGTCGACGGCGACGTCACCGTGTTCGATTCAAACGCCATCCTGCTCTATCTCGCCGAGAAGACTGGCAAGTTCCTGCCACCCAAGGGCGACATGCAGCGCGGCGAGCTTCTTTCCTGGCTGATGTTCGTCGCCTCGGGCGTCGGTCCCTTCTCGGGCCAGTCGATCCATTTCCGGCAATTCGCGCCCGAGAAGATCCCCTACGCGCTCAATCGTTACGCCTATGAGGCGCAACGCCATTTCGCCATCCTCGATGCTCGGCTCGCCAAACAGAAATACATGCTGGGCAACACCTACACCATCGTCGATATGGCGGTGTGGGGTTGGTGCCGCCTAGTGCCGAATGCGCTCGGCGAGCAGTCCTGGTCAAAATTCCCCAACCTGAAGCGCCTGGTCGACGAGATCAGCGCCCGCCCGGCGGCCCAGCGCGCCGTCGCCCTGCGCGACAAGCACAAGTTCAAGGCCGAATTCGACGAGGAGGCCAAGCGCAATATGTTCAAGCACTTCCACGAACAGGTGGCCTAAGGCGCGCGACGGAATGCGGCGATGAACGCGCAGTCTCCAACTCCGCCGCCGGTACGTGGCGATAAAGGCGGCCGGCGGCGACCGCCACGCACGCCCAAGGGCCGTCAGGTTGACCCGCAAGCGTTGGAGGAAGTGCGCGCGCTGCTCACCGACCGACCGCGCCGGCGCGACCTGTTGATAGAGCACCTGCATCTGATCCAGGACCACTACGGCTATCTGTCGGCGCCGCATCTCGCGGCACTCGCCGCCGAGATGAAACTAGCGCTCACCGAGGTCTACGAGGTCGCGACTTTCTATTCGCATTTCGACGTGGTGAAGGACGGTCCGCCTCCGCCCGCCATCACCGTACGCGTGTGCGACTCCTTGTCCTGTGCCATGGCCGGTTCGGAGACGCTGCTCAAGAAGCTGCCATCGATCTTGGGCAAGGACGTGCGCGTGATGCGCGCGCCTTGCATGGGCGCTTGCGACCGCGCGCCGGTCACCGCCATCCATCACGTGCAGACGTTCCACGCGACACCCGAAAAGATCGCCACCGACGTGAAGGCGAACAAGCACGCGCATGCCTGGAAACCAGGCACCGATTTCGACGCTTATCAAAAGGCCGGTGGCTATGCGCTGCTGCGCGATTGTTTGAGTGGTAAGCGCACGCGTGACGAGCTGATCAAGATCGTCAGCGATGCGGGCTTACGGGGCCTTGGCGGCGCAGGTTTTCCGACCGGCCGCAAGTGGTGGTTAGTACGCGCGGAGCCAGCCCCGCGCATGGTGGCGGTCAATTGCGACGAGGGCGAACCCGGCACCTTCAAGGACCGCTATTATCTCGAGCGCGATCCGCATCGCTTCATCGAAGGCATGCTGATCGCCGCCTGGGTGGTCGAGGCGCCCGCGACCTATCTCTACATCCGCGACGAATATCCCGAGCTACGGCTGATGCTGGCGCAGGAAATGGAAAAGGCGGATAGGATCGGCCTTTCGCCGCACACCAAGCTGCATCTGCGCCGCGGCGCTGGTGCTTATATCTGCGGCGAAGAGTCGGCAATGATCGAATCGATCGAAGGCAAGCGCGGCCTCCCGCGCCACCGCCCGCCGTATGTGGCGCAGGTCGGCCTGTTCGGCCGCCCAACGCTGGAGCAGAACGTCGAGACGCTGTTCTGGGTGCGCGACATCATCGAAAAGGGCGCCACCTGGATGACCTCGCAAGGCCGCCGCGGCCGCAATGGCTTCCGTAGCTTCTCGGTTTCGGGCCGGGTGAAAAAGCCGGGTGTAGTCCTGGCGCCGGCCGGTGTCACCGCGCGCGAGCTGGTTGAGGAATTCTGTGGCGGCATGGCCGATGGCCACAAATTTAAGGGCTACCTGCCGGGCGGCGCTTCCGGTGGCATCCTGCCGGAAAAGATGGCCGATCTGCCGCTCGATTTCGGAACCCTGGAACAATACGGCTGCTTCGTCGGCTCGCACGCCGTTATCATTCTGTCCGACGAGGACGATATGAAGGCGGTAGCGTTGAACTTGATGAAGTTCTTCGAGGACGAGTCCTGCGGCCAGTGCACGCCCTGCCGGGCGGGCACCGAGAAGGCGGTCAAATTGATGGCCGAAGGCCCTTGGGACCCCGCGCTACTGAGCGAATTGTCCAACGCCATGCGCGACGCGTCGATCTGCGGCCTCGGCCAGTCGGCCCCCAACCCGCTGCTTTGCGTGCTAAAATACTTCCCCGAAGAATTGTCGAAACCGCTGGGATCCTGGTGACGGAAGGCTGAATGATGAGCACGGGTAACGGCACCCGCAAAACGGTGAAATTCCTGCTCGACGGCAAGGAAGTCGTCGCGCACAGCGGCGAGACCATCTGGCAGGTCGCCATGCGCGAGGGCATCGAGATTCCGCACTTGTGCTATTCGCCGGAGCCCGGCTATCGCGCCGACGGCAATTGCCGCGCCTGTATGGTCGACATCGAGGGCGAGCGCGTGCTGGCGGCAAGCTGCATCCGCGAGCCGACCGAGGGCATGAAGGTGAAGGCCAACTCCGACCGAGCCAGGACAGCGCGGCGGATGGTGTTCGAGCTGCTGATCTCGGATCAGCCCGAGCGCAAGACCTCGCACGATCCGCAGTCGAAGTTCTGGGCCTGGGCCGACCGCATGGGTGTCGCCACCAGCCGCTTCGGCAAGCGCCACGTCCCGTCGTGCGACCGCAGCCATCCGGCCATGGCAGTCAACCTTGACGCTTGCATCCAGTGCAATCTCTGCGTCCGCGCCTGTCGCGAAGTGCAGGTCAACGACGTCATCGGCATGGCCGGCCGCGGCCACGGCGAGAGGATTGTGTTCGACTTCGACGACCCGATGGGCGCCTCGACCTGCGTCGCTTGCGGCGAATGCGTGCAGGCCTGCCCCACCGGCGCGCTGATGCCGACGAGCCTGGTCGACAAGAACAACGTGCGCACTGAATTCCCCGACCGCGAGGTGAACTCGGTCTGCCCTTATTGCGGCGTCGGCTGCCAGCTCACTTACCATATCAAGAACAATAAACTCCTCTACGTGACCGGCCGCGACGGCCCGGCCAACCAGAACCGGCTTTGCGTGAAGGGGCGCTTCGGCTTCGACTACGTCAGCAATCCGCAACGACTCACCAAGCCGATGATCCGCAAGGATGGCGTGCCGAAGGTGCCGCATGAGGAAATCGACCCCTCCAATCCATGGACGCATTTCCGCGAGGTAACCTGGGAAGAGGCGCTTGACCGCGCCGCGGCCGGCCTCAAGAAGATCCGTGACCGCGACGGCTCCGAGGCGCTCGCAGGCTTCGGCTCGGCCAAGTGCTCGAACGAGGAAGCTTATCTCTTCCAAAAGCTCGTGCGTGCCGGATTCGGCACCAACAATGTCGATCACTGCACACGACTCTGCCATGCCTCGTCGGTCGCAGCTTTGCTCGAAGGCGTCGGATCCGGAGCCGTGTCGGCCACCTTCAACGAGGTGAAGAATTCCGACGTTATTGTCGTCATCGGCGCCAACCCGGCCGAGAACCACCCGGTTGCCGCCACCTACTTCAAGCAGGCGGCGAAGCGCGGCGCCAAGTTGATCGTGATGGATCCGCGCGGGCAGGCCTTGAACCGCCACGCCTGGCGCATGCTGCAGTTCAAGAACGGCACCGACGTGGCGATGCTCAACGCCATGCTCAACGTCATCGTCAGCGAGAAGCTTTACGACCAGCAATACATCCAGACCTACGTCGAAGGCTTCAACGAGCTCGCCGAGCACGTGAAAGATTTTACGCCGGAAGAGATGTCGCCCATCTGCGGCATCCCGGCCGACACGCTGCGCGAGGTCGCGCGCACCTATGCGCGCGCGCATTCCGCCATCATCTTCTGGGGCATGGGTGTGTCACAGCACACGCACGGCACCGACAATGCGCGCTGCCTGATCGCGCTGTCGCTCATCACCGGCCAGATTGGCCGCCCTGGCACCGGCCTCCATCCGCTGCGCGGGCAGAACAACGTGCAGGGCGCCTCCGACGCCGGCCTAATCCCGATGTTCTTCCCCGATTACAATTCGGTCGAGAACGCTGACATCCGCGCTAAGGTCGAGGAGGCTTGGGGCGCCAAGCTCGATCCGAGGAAGGGTCTCACCGTCGTCGAAATCATGAAGGCGATCAAAGACGGCACGATCAAGGGCATGTATATCCTCGGCGAGAATCCGGCGATGTCGGACCCCGATCTCAATCACGTACGCCAAGCGCTGAGCGAGCTTGAGCATCTAGTGGTGCAGGACCTGTTCCTCACAGAGACCGCGGTCTATGCCGACGTCATTCTCCCCGCCAGCGCCTGGCCGGAGAAAGACGGCACCGTGACCAACACTAACCGGCAGGTACAGATGGGCCGCGCCGCGCTGCCACTGCCGGGCGACGCTAAGGTCGACTGGTGGATCACGCAGGAGATCGCCCGTCGCATTGGGCTCAACTGGAATTACAAACACCCGAGCGAGATCTACACCGAGATGGCGTCGTTGATGCCGTCGCTCGACAATATCTCGTGGGAGCGCATCGAGCGCGAGAGCGCGGTGACCTATCCCGCCGATGCGCCCGACAAGCCCGGCCGCGACGTGGTGTTTGACAAGGGCTTCCCGCGTCCGGGCGGCTTCGGCAAGTTGGTGGCCGCGAAATTGCAGCCGCCGGATGAGACGCCGGACCAAGAATATCCGTTCATTCTCACTACTGGCCGTCAGCTGGAGCATTGGCACACAGGCGCCATGACGCGCCGCTCCGCGGTGCTCGATGCGCTCGAGCCGGCGGCGGTCGCCTCGCTTTCGCGCGGCACCTTCCTAAAGCTCGGCATCAAGCCCGGCGACGTGGTGCGCGTCACCACACGGCGAGGCGAAGTCGAGCTCAACTCGCGGCAGGATGACGCCATCCCCGACGGGGTGGTATTCATCCCCTTCGCCTTCGTCGAGGCGGCGGCCAACATCCTGACCAACCCAGCGCTCGATCCGTTCGGCAAGATCCCTGAATTCAAGTTCTGCGCCGCGCGAGTCGAGCCGGTGGCACGTCAGCTGGCGGCGGAGTAGAACGTAGCCTTCGTCACCGTCCGTGCGCGAGCAGCACCATCGAAATTTCCGGTACGTAGGTGATGATAAGTAGCGTGACGAAATTCAGTAACACAAAGGGCAGCACACCACGATATATGGTGGCGATCTTGATGTCGAAGATTGCCTGCGAGGCGAACAGGTTGAGACCAAAGGGCGGTGTGTACAGCCCGATGCTCAGGTTGACCGCCATGACGATGCCGAAGTGAATGGGGTTCAGGCCGGCGGCAACCACGATCGGCAATAGCAACGGCGTCAGGATGAGGATGGCCGCCGGCGGCTCCAGAAAGCTTCCGGCCAGCAAGAGGATGCCGTTAACCAAGAGCAGTGTCTCCCAAGGCCGCATGTGCAGCGCTTCGAGGCCACCGACGATCTGCTGCGGAATCCCGCTGGTGGTAAGCAGCCAAGAGTAGATGCCCGCGCTGGCGACGATGACCAGAATCTGCGAGATCAGGAACGCGGCGCTAACGACGACGCGCCAAAGATCGGCGAGCCCCAATTCCTTGTAGATGACCGTGGTCACGAAAAGCGAGTAGATGACGGCCACGCCCGCCGCCTCGGTCGGCGTGAACACGCCGCCATAGATGCCGCCGAGGATGACCACGATGGTGCCAATCGCCCAACTCGCTTCCTTCGTGGACTCCCAGACGCTGACCCGGTGTGCGCGCGACACGAGTGGCACCGTCTTGATTCGGGAGTAGGCGAACACGTAGGCGGCGTCGACAAAACCGATCAGCAGGCTCGGAAAAATGCCGGCGGTGAAAAGCAGCAGCGCCGACTGCTGGGCGGTCATCGAATAGAGGATCATCGCAATCGACGGCGGGATGATGACGGCGACGGCACCGGACGATGCAATCAGGCCAATGCTGAAGCGCTCGTCGTAGCCGTGGCTCTTGAGCGACGGGTGCAGCAGTCGGCCAACCGCCACCACTGTGCCGACCGACGTATGCGCCATGGCGCCGAATAGTTCCGACGAGGCGACGGTGGTGATGGCGAGCGAGCCGCGGATGCCGCCGATGATCGATACAACCCAGGCGACGACCCGTCGCGCGATGCCGCCCTGCGCCATGATTTCGCCCGCTAGCACGAAATAGGGCACCGCCAGCAACGGGAAATTATCAAGGCTCCCGTACATGTAGGTTGCGATCGCCGTCATCGGAATGTCGGTGATGAAGACGGTTGCGGCGAGCGACGTAAGCAGGAGCACGAGGAAAATCGGAACGCCGAAAATCATCAGGATGATCGGCAGGCCGAAATAGATGAAATGTTCGGTCATGGTCAGATATTCGGCTGTTCGGGCGTGTGCGTGTCCGCCGCGCGCGGCAGGCACAGGCGGATGCCGACCAGCAGTGCCATCAGCAGGAAGCCGATCGGCAGCATTGCCTGCGGCAGGACCAGCGGGATGTTGGCGGCCTGGCTGCGCTGATCGAGCTCCGCCAGCATGGACACGACCGGCCAAGCGAGCACTGCGACGATGATGCTTGTCACGACGAGCAGAACGTCGCAGACAAGCTCGACGATCTCGCGCAGCGGTCGCGGCAGCAGCGAAACGATGGCGTCCATGCGGATTTGTCGGCCCGACCAGCCAACCAGCCCGCAATTCAGGAAGACGCAGCCAATCATCAGGAACAGCATGACTTCTTCCGCCCATTGGATAGAGACCGAGAAGAAATAGCGGCCGATAATGTTTGCGAAGTTGACGATGACGCTGCCGACCAGCAATGCGCCCGCGGCTGTGCGCAGAATCGTCATCAGCACGTGCGCGAAGAGGACAAATCGCCGACCCATCGTTTCCCCCCGAGATCCCGCCAATAAGGAGGCGCCCGCCGAAGGCGGGCGCCAAGACGCATCAAGCCTATTTAGTGCTTGGCGGCGACCGCCCGCAACTTCAGTAGCATGTCGTGCACCGCTGCTTGGTCCTTGGTGACCTCGTCGCCTACGCTGTCGAGCAATGTCTTCATCTTCGCAAGGTCTTCTGCGGGCAAGGGGTGGATCTGGCCGCCGAGGTTGGTCCAGTCGTCGTTCAGCTTCTTCGTGAACTCGACTTCCCAGGCCTGCGTCGTGGGCTGGATCGCCTGGCCGGTGTCGAGCACGATCTTCTGCAGATTGGGTGGCAACTTCTCGAGCCAAGCCTGGCTGACAACGGCGAGTGATACCAGGAACGTGTCGTTGGTGACGGAAACGGTCTTGACCAAGTCGTTCATCTTGAAGCCGACAAAGACCGACATGCCGCTGATTGTGCCGTCGATCGTTCCTTGGCTCAGCGCCGGCATCACTTCGCTCAACGGCATGGCGATTCCGGTTGCGCCGAGCTTGGCCATCTTGGCGCGTTCGAGCGCCGTGCCGTTGATGCGGATCTTCTTGCCGTTGAAGTCGGACAGCCGCATCAGGGGACTGCGCGCCGCGTAATCGACCACGCCGGTACTGAGCGTGGCGAGGCCTATCATGCGCTTCGGCTTGACCATTTCGAGGATTATTTTTTGCATCTCCGGATCGTGAATCGTCGTAGCAACGTGCGCCTCGTCGCGGAACAGCATCGGCGTGCTGAAGACACCGTAGCGCGGCTCAAGGCCGACATAGAAGTCGACCGGACCGATATAGCCCTGGATGGTGCCGAGCTGTACGCCTTCGATCTCGCGTGGGATCGGTCCGAGCTGGCTCGCCGGATAAATTTGCACCTCGATGCTGCCGCTGGAAGCCTTCTCCAGCGCCTCTTTGTAGAACTTGATGTACTGGTGCTGGGTCTCGTTGATGGTCGCGGTACCGAATTTCATGACGTATTCGGCCGCCGCAGCCGGTCGAATGGCGTGCCCGTAAGCCGTCACGACAACAGCCGCAGCTGCCAAGGCGACACGATGCGTTAACACGCTGCGCCTCTCGATCATTTTCCGCTCCCCTGGTTTTGTTTGCGCCGCAATGACGCTTTGCCGATGTTCTTGTCCGGCGATGCTAGGGCGACAGGTCACTCTTCTCAAGCAGGCCTTTCTTGAACTGGCCGACCTTCTCCGGCAAGCCGAGCGGTTTTCGTGGTCAAAGCGCGGATAAGGAGTAGTAGCCCGCGCGAGCGCGAGCTCATATGGCCCCAGCCAGAAGGGTCAGTGTAAGGGAGCTCAGGATTTGTTCACGCAACGGCGACGTTAGTTAGCTCGTCAGCCTGCTTTGACCTTGGCGAACTTGAGCACCTTGGCCCACTTCTCGGTTTCCGTGGCAATGTGACGGGCAAGCTCTGCCGGAACGAGCTTCATAACGAGATCCCCGTTGTACGATTATGAGATTACACTCCGGTGCGAATTCGGTGCTTGCGCAAAGTCAGCGCGGCGTGCCCGGCGGCGCTTGTAGGGCGCTCTGCAGATCTTTCGGACGCCGGCTGCCGATAACTTGTCCGGTACAGTTCTGATCGGGCTTGCACGCCACGATGCAATCGGTGCCTGGCCCGCCATGACAGTTGGTGCCGCAGCCATAGCCTTTCGCATCTTGCGAGAACTTGCCGCCGGTTTTCTGGCAGACGTTTTTGAGTTCGTCGGCGCTGTGCTTGTGCAGCGAGACTTCATTGGCCAGAGCCGGGTCGCTGATCGCCACAGCCCCCAGCAGAACGAGACGCGCGATTATGATGCGCACGGCAGCCTCCCTTGATGACGTTGCCTCCCGAGAAGAAAAGCGTACAACCTTCGCATGATTTAGGAAGCTTCCTTGCCGGCTTGATACTTTCGTGACTGCGGACCACATTCCTATCACTCGTCCACTGCCTCGCAACGGTGTCGATCGAAAGCCTGAAGCAAGCTGATTTCCACGAGCAGTTGCGCGAGTTCGGCTTCGAGATCATCGACGAGGGGCCGGAGGGCTTGCGCGCCCCATGGCTTCCGAAATCCCGCGCTATAAGGACATCATCGCAAGGCGGGCTTCGAGCGGGTCTAGCCCCGTGGCTGGCAAAGTTTCACCGGCCTAATGCAATCGTCTCACGCTCGCATTAACGACGCGCATTTCCACCCTTGAGATCATCTCCGCCCGCATCGCCTCGCTGGCGCGCAGGCTAGCTTCGGTTTGCGCCCAGGTGGTCGTATTCGAGCCGACCAGGACGATGCCGCCGATTACGAAGGCCAGGGCGCCGATGACCATGAACGGCACGTAGGGCACTAGCGTGAGCAGCGTAAGCGCGATCCAGACTGCGCCAGCGACGAGCGCCACCTTGCCGGCCAGCGAGAATTTGCGGCAGCGCTCAATGGCTTCCGCGAGCTCCTCGATGCGCGCCTCGATCAGCGCGATGTCCTGGCTGGAAACTTGATGTTCCATCGCCCCATTATAGCTGGTTACCGAACTTACGGCCGAATTTGTAGCCGAGCGCAAAAAGCGACTCGCCCCGCCGAAGGCAAAAACTACGGCCAGTGCGCAATCCCGCTGCATTAATGCGCTTCGCGCTTCGTGGGCGATCTGCTATGGAGTCCCGCAAAAAGGATAGACCGCGCTGTCTGAGGTTGCTTATGAGTAAGAAAGATTTGCCCGCCGACCTGGTCCAATTTCGCGACAGCTACGTCGAGCTGTTCGGTTTGCTGCCGCCGCTGCCGTCGGCCAAGTTCGAATTCAGCGGCGAGGTCAACCCGGAATTTCTGCGCCTTTCGGAACAGCTGCGCGCGCACGCCTTCTACTCCGAGGTCTTCGATATTAAGACCACGCACCTCATTTTGTTCGGCATGCTGCTAATCGAGCATAACGCGGCGGCGCAGATGCACGCAATCGCCGCGCGCCGCGCCGGCGCCAGTTGGGAGGAACTCCATAAGGTAATGGAGCTTGCCTCGGCCACTAAGTCGCTGGGGCCGGCCAATCAGGGCAGTGCCATGCTCAAGGCGGTGCGCGATAAGGAAGGCGGCAATTAGCGGACCTCGGGGGGGCCGCAACTTTGTCGTCTTCATTGGTGTAAACGCAGGCAATGCGCCGCGCAGAAGTCGGGAATTGCAGTTGAGCGCGGGCGGCGAAAAAAAATAGAAGAGCCGACAGCCGCACCGGCTGTAACGAGTCACTCCGGCTGCAGCCCGATATCGCGAACGATCTTGGCCCATAATTCGTATTGGGCCTTCACAAACGCGCTGGTCGCCTGCGGCGTTTCGGCGCCTTCGGTGTAGAAGCCGAGATCGGCAAGCTTTTGCACCATCTCCGGCGTTTTCAGCACCTTGTCCATTTCCTGGTTCAATCGCGTGACAATGTCTGCCGGCGTGTCGGCTGGCGCGGCGATCACGAACCAGCCGGTGAGCTCGACGCCGGGAAAGGTCTCCGAAATCGACTGCACTTGCGGGTAAAGCGGCAGGCGCTTGGTCCATGAGATCGCCAGCGGCTTGAGCGCCCCGCGGCTCACATGTGGTGCGGCCGATGGAATGGCGAGGATGGTGAGTTGCGTGCGCCCGGCGAGCGTGTCCTGCACGCCTTGCGGCATGGTTGCGTAAGGCACCTGCAAGATATTGGCGCCGCTGACCTTGTTGAGCCAAGTCGCGAGGATGCCGGAGAAGTTTCTCTGACCGTCGGTGGCGAAGGTAAGCTTTCCAGGGTTGGCCTTGTCGTAGGCAACCAGCTCGGAAAGGTTGTTCGCCGGTACGCTCGGGTTGGCGAGGATCAGAAACGGGTTCTTCGCGACCATCGACACCGCGACGAAATCTTTGACCGGATCGTAGGGCAGCGTCTTGTAGGTATGCGGATTGCTCACCAACGCGGCGGCGGTCGCGAAGAACAGCGTATAGCCGTCGGGCGCGGCGTGCGCCGCCGCCTGGGCGCCGACCACATTGGCGCCGCCCGGTCGGTTTTCGACCACGACCCGCTGTCCAAGCAAGTCGGAAAGCTTGTCGCTGATGATCCGGCAAATGATGTCGGGCGTTCCGCCAGCAGCCTGCGAGACAATGATTTTGATAGGCCGGTCCGGCCAGGTGTCTGCCGCGGCCGGAGCCAGCGACGCCAGTATCAAGGCGAACAACGTAGTCGCGCGGACCAATCTAGACATACCGATCTCCTTCGCGCCCGAAAAATGCCGAATTCAATTAATGACTACGATGTTATGGGCCGCGACGACACATTGATTCAGGTCAACGGTCCAAATCCCGCCTTTTTTGCAGGCTGGATTCTGCGCCAACCCGTGACGTCAACGCCGCGGCTATGAACGGACAGTGAGCCACGGCATGAAACATCCGGATCTCTTGATCGGCCTCGGCGTCCTGTTGCTTTCCACCATGCCGGTCTTTGCCAAACCAGCCTATGTGCCGTCGACCGTGAACCTACGCACGGCGCCGAGCACCAAGAGCGAGATCGTCGCCAAGATTCCCGGTGGCAGTCTGGTCGAGACTAAAGATTGCAGCGAAGGATGGTGCGAGATCACCTGGCAGGACAAGACCGGCTTCGCCATCCAGAGTGCGCTCGATACTAGCGGTCGCGTTCCACGCCCGCGCGCATCAGCGCCCAATGCTGGCTATGTTCCGAGCGCCCGTTACCTGGCCGATGAGGGGCCAGTCTATTACGAGGCGCCGCCGCCGCGTGTCTATTATTTCGGCCCTTACTATCGGCCTTACTGGGGCTGGCGCCGCTATTGGTGGTGACCCTTAGGCGGCAAGGTCAGCCCGCCTAGTCGCTGGTCCCTAACGCACACACCGGGCAACATTTGATCGCAAGGTAAGCCGTCACGGCTGCCGGAGGGCGACGTAGATCTGCAAGCCGGGGCGGTGCCAGAGCAGCACAGCGGGAAGCGACGCATGTACTAATGTTTGTTTTTAGCGTCGTCGGACCCGCGCATTTTCGCCCAAGGGTCAACGCGAACCGGAGCGCTCGCCTGGTCAGTGTTCTTGATCGTCGTATTGTATTGCTTGTCGAGCGCTTCGCGGTCCTTTTTCTTTTGCTCGCGGTCAAGCACTGCCGGGTCATCGGAGATGGCCTGCGCGAAGACTGGTGCGACGCCTACGAACAGTAGCAGGAGCGCGAAGAGACTTGCGATCGTTCTCTTCATATGTTTCCCCTTGATCAGGCTAGCATGCTGCCCCCAGGCTCTCAATGCAATGGACTCTTTGCGCAATTGGGCTTTTCGGTGGCCGGCGGCTTGTTACAATGCGGCGAAACCACCCGAGGTAACGGATGACCCTTGCCCACGATGCGACCGCGCACCCGACGCCGAATCGGCTCCGTCACGACTGGACGCGCGCGGAAATCGCCGACTTATTCGCACTGCCGTTGCCGGAGCTCATGTTCCGCGCCGCGCAGGTGCATCGGCAGAATTTCGATCCGACCGAAGTGCAGATTTCGACGCTTCTGTCGATCAAGACTGGCGGCTGTTCGGAAGATTGCGGCTATTGCCCGCAGTCGGCGCACTACCATACCAACGTCAGAGCTGAGAAGCTGATGAGTCTCGACGCAGTGCTGGCCGAAGCGCGCGCTGCGAAAGCCGGCGGCGCCTCGCGCTTCTGCATGGGTGCGGCCTGGCGCGAACCCAAGGACCGCGACCTCGCCGCCGTTTGTGCCATGGTGGAGGGCGTCAAGGCGCTCGGCCTGGAGACTTGTGCGACGCTGGGCATGCTCACCGGTCCGCAGGCGGCGCGCCTGAGGGCCGCCGGCCTCGACTATTACAACCACAACCTGGACACCTCGCCGGAATATTATGGCAAAGTCATCACCACGCGCACGTATCAGGATCGCCTCGACACCCTCAAACACGTGCGCGACGCCGGCATCCGTGTCTGCTGCGGTGGCATCGTCGGCATGGGTGAGGGGCTTGCCGACCGCATCGGCATGATCGCGACGCTTGCGAACCTGCCGGTACATCCGGAGAGCGTGCCGATCAACATGCTGGTGCGCGTGGAGGGCACGCCGCTCGCGCACGCGCCGAGGCTCGATCCTCTCGACTTCGTGCGTACCATCGCGGTAGCGCGCATCACCATGCCAGCTTCGGTGGTGCGGCTCTCGGCTGGCCGCGAGGACATGAGCGAGGAGACGCAGGCGCTCTGCTTCCTTGCCGGCGCCAATTCGATCTTCTACGGCCCTAAGCTCCTGACCACGCCCAACCCGGCGCGCGACCGCGACATGGTCTTGCTCGAGAAGCTCGGTATGCGGCCGATGGAATAGCACTACTTGACCACAGGCACCGGGCAGGGCGCGAGCCGCACTAAGCGGTCGGCGGTGCCGCAGCGAGCCGGATTGAGATTAGCGACGCAGCGAGGGCCAGCCCGATCCACAGCGCGGAAGTTAGCCTGATATTTTCAACCACTGGTCATTCTCCCATTTCCTTGTCAACCGAACGGTGCGGATAAAGCAAGAGCGGCGGGCGCCATCATGGAGCCAATGAAAAACCGCCCTCATTCGACCGAGTCCTACCGTTCGTCGCAAGCGGCAAAGAGTCATCAGCCTGGATGGGCAGTTATCGGGGGACTCCATTCCCGTGGCAGCGCAAATTACTGAGCGCACATTGCTGGGCCAAGCGGAACGCAGCAGACAAGGGGTCAGCGCTCGACTATGTTCGCGCCGATTTGACCGAGCCCGCCCCGCCCCGCCGCCGTCGTCGTGCCTTCGACTGGTCGACGCTCATTATCGCTGCCGTAGCTCTTGTCGCCGCGGCGACCGTTTATGTGCGCGACGGGTGGAGGCATTTCCTCGCTATATTCAGCGGCGATCTAATGCTGTTTGGCGAGATGCTGCCAAAGGTCTTGGCCGGCTGTCTAATCGGCGCCTTCGTCACGCTGCTCTTGCCGCGCGAACTGGTGGCGCGTTGGGTGGGCCAAGAATCGGGCTTCACCGGCCTGCTGATTGCGGCATTCTTCGGCTTCCTGCTGCCGGGGGGGCCAATTACCATCTATCCGGTGGCCGGCGCCTTTCTCACCATGGGCGCCGACGCCGGGGCTGTGGTCTCTTTCATCACCAGCTGGACGCTCTGCGGCTACACGCGCGCGCTCGTGTGGGAATTGCCGTTCTTCGGGCCACATTTTGTGATCTGGCGCATCGTCGAGGCGGTACCGCTGCCGATCATCGCCGGGCTCTTGGCGCGTGGAGTCGTGCGCGCCCGCCTCGCACGAATCGCCAAATGACGCTCGCCGTCAATATCCTTCTCTGGCTGGTGGTCTGCGTACTCGCCGTGATCGCGGCCTATCGCGGGCGTGTGCTGCTCAACGACGGCGCGCGCGATGGCGTCGTCGAATTCATCCGCCTACTGCCGCGCATCGGCGCCGGCGTGATCGGCGCTGGCTTCATCGCCAAGGCACTGCCCAATGAGTGGATCGCGCCTTGGCTCGGCCCACAGTCGGGCTTTCTCGGTGTCGCGATCGCTACCCTCGGCGGCGCGTTGACTCCGGGTGGTCCGGTAGTCGGCTTTTCCATCGGCGCCGCCGCGCTCAAGACGGGCGCTGGCGCGCCGCAGGTGATCGCCTATTCGACCGCCTGGGCGCTCTATGCCCTCCACCGCCTGGTAATCTGGGAAGTGCCGCTGATGCCGCCGCGTGTGGTCTGGCTGCGCGCCGCCGTGTCCGTGCCGCTGCCGTTCATCGCCGCGGCGCTGGCGATGGCGCTGAGCCAGCCCTAGTGGGCTTTCGAGGACAAGATCATCGCCGCGGAATCCGTCATCCTCAGCACCACAGCACCACAGCACCACAGCACCACAGCACCACAGCAACACAGCAACACAGCAACACAGCAACACAGCAACACAGCACCACAGCAACACAGCAACACAGCACCACAGCAC
>Ga0207730_1000016_pt1 | contig 24697 bp, 25 predicted proteins | sample LuqExpMetageno71_FD_187828 | JGI IMG/M metagenome (GOLD analysis project Ga0207730, IMG submission 187828) | Tropical forest soil microbial communities from Luquillo Experimental Forest, Puerto Rico - Sample 71 (SPAdes) | ecosystem: Environmental > Terrestrial > Soil > Tropical forest ...
CAGCCCTACTACATTTCCGCCCGCGACGGCTCGATACTGCCCTTCGCCGGCCTATGGGACGAATGGCACGACCCGGAAAGCGGCGAGCAGGTGAGGTCGTGCACGATCATTGTCACCGACGCCAACGCGCTGACGCGGCCGATCCACGACCGCATGCCGGTGATCCTGGTTGGCGCCCAGCAAACGGCATGGCTTGCCAGTGCGGCGGCGGCGACCGAACTGCTGAGGCCCGCGCCTGACGACATGCTGCAACTGTGGCCGGTGTCACGGCGGGTCAATCGGACTGGCAACGAAAATGATCCGAAGCTGATCGAGGCGATTCACTAAAGGGCGGCTTGTCCTGGTGGCTCGGATTGCGTCAGCCGCGCCACATAAATAGGGCGTAAATATCGGGCTTTTTCAGTCGCATTTCCGATTCAAAGTGTTTGCCCCAGAAGATTACGGTACGCTTCATATGCAATCAGAAACCATTAGGGGAGAAACAAATGCAGAAATATCTCGCAGGAACGGTGTTGGTAATCGGAATGCTTGTTCTGTCACCTTCATTCTCATTGGCCAATGATACCGTTACGGCGGCATCCTCAGCAGCCAGCGTATCCAAAAAATTCAGCGCCCCACTACTCAAATAGCGGCCTGCATGCCTCGCGGCAGCTCGTGCAGCAGTAACAAAGATTGTTGCGAAGGGAACTGCGACCCAAAACACAACAAATGCGGAAGATAAAGGTACTGCTAAGTTGGACTGCAGAGGCCGCCTCAAATTGGCGGCCTCTTTCATTTTCCGGCTTCGCCTTTCAGCTCTCGCGTTTGCTAAACTGAAACAATGCTCATCCTGAAGCGCAATCCCGACGCCCGCTGCACGGAACGCTACAACGTCCTCTTTGAGGGGCGGCATGTCGGCCGCATCTACAAGGCCATTTCCCACGCGCCGCGCGAAGCCCCGTGGTTCTGGGGTTTTGAAATTCACGAGTGGCAGGGCAGCGAGGCGTCCATGGAGAAATCCAAAAAGAAAGGCCCCACTCGGGGGCCGAGAACATCGAAGCTGATCGCGCCGACATGGCAAAGATCGAGGCTGTGGTGCGGGCCGCTTGAGGCCTTGCGACAAGGTTGCGACATGCGAGCGGAAACGCTAATCAAAACAACGAACGCGGACGGTCCTATAGTCCGCGCCGTTCTGGTCGGGGCGTGGCGCAGCCCGGTTAGCGCACCAGTCTGGGGGACTGGGGGTCGTGGGTTCAAATCCCGCCGCCCCGACCAGTTAAATAACTGAACTCACGAACTATTTTCGGCTAAACTGTTTTCGACAAATAAGGCATCATGGCCTGTGTCGCGACCGTGTCGCCACGCTGCGAGAAGGTGCGTTATTTTGGCACGATGAAGATGGCGAGCCCGGACAGGTATGTGATAGTTTGATTGCGGTGCGAGTACCGCTTAGCCGGCGGACCAAAAAATGACCGAGATCACGTGAACTCAGCCGGCTTTCAGAGGGGGGCCGTGAACGACGTGAACGATAAGGAACCTAAAGTCATCGAAAGCGCTGCCGACCGCGCTTCTGACGAAGCTTTTAAGGCGCTCTTTCAGATATTTTCAGACCCGAAATTGCGTACTCACGCTCATTTTCAATGTCCGATTGACGGGCCGAGTGAGTTCGATCGGGCGTGGAATTCAGCTTTCGAAGAAGTATTTGGCCCGAACGTTGAATATAATCGTTGGGTCGGCCAACTCCGTCGACTCGGTCTGATCTCCTGGTAATAATAAACGTGCCGGGCGCGCAATATTGGCCCATCATTACGGAAGCGAAGAGGCTTTCGGTGCCAAGCGGGAGATTTAAGGCCGCCGTCGCTGTTCTCGGCGCTTTGGTTATCTCTGAGCCGGATTTCGCGGCGAAAAACTGGCCCGACTTCGTAGACCACTATATCGAACAGGTTCGCAAGACAATCGATACAACGGAGATGGACGGTTATCTGGCCGTCGTCAAAAATCTGAATGGTGCACTACTGCTCGAGAGGCCACTCAATGAGGTGGCCTCTCATTTGCTCTAACGATCAATCCACCTTGATGTTCGCATCCCGAATGATGCGAGCATAGTCGTCCGCTCGAGCTTTAATGAAATGCGCAAAATCATTGCCGCAACGGACCGCCGGATAAAGGCCGACGCTCTCCAGTTTGGCGTCTACTTCCGGCGACTTCATGGCCACGACGAACCATTCGGCAAGTTGCGTAAGTCTATCCCCCGGAGTAGCTGCCGGCGCGAGCAGGCCTAGCCAAACCTCAGCGGCGTACCCGGGGTAGCCGCTCTCTGCGACGGTTGGCAATTCCGGCGCAGGTTTGAGACGGTTGGCGGAGGCGGTCGCGAGCGCACGCAGCTTACCGGCTTTGATCTGCTCGACAGTTTCGGAGTAATTCACCAGTGCCGCATCCACATGTTGGCCGAGCAGTGCATTCACCGCGGGTGCGCCGCCTGAATAAGGCACGAAGATCATGTCGGTCATGGTCGCGCGCTTAAAGCTTTCAAATGCAATGTGCTGCGTTGTTGCGGGGCCGAGTGCGGCAACTGTCATCGTGCCAGGCTTGGCCTTTGCAGTACCGATCAAATCGCCGATTGTTTTGTAGGGTGATGCACTACTGACGACGAAGACGAGGGGCGATGCGACTAAGTTACAGATCGGCGCGAAGCTGTTAACGGGGTCGAAGTTTACCTTTCGCAGGAGTGGGTTAATCACGACAGAATTGGAGGCCACCACGATTGTATTCCCATCGGGAACAGCGCGGGCGGTGACTTCATAGGCGATGGAGGCGCCAGCACCAGGACGGTTCTCGACGATAATGGTTTGCTTGGTAGTTTTTTCGATTTGTTGGCTTAGAACGCGCGCCAAAACGTCGGCGCTGCCGCCTGGCGGAAATGGAACGATGATCCGGACCAGTGGGCCGGATTGCGCTATGGCGGCGTCCGCAAGCGCAGCCAAGACCGCGAAGACGGCACCCAACGCTAGGTATAGAGATCCGCGGCGCAATGTCCTCATAACACGACCCAGTGCATTTAGCCCATCCACCGCGTCGATTTCCGCATCTTCGCCGGGTTATTAAGACCACGGTCAGGACGCGGCGTGCTGTTCAGGGCGCTCCGCGGCCACGTGATCGCATCGCAGGAGCATCTCGGTCAACGGCGGATTCCAGTAGTAGCGCTATTTAAAAGTATTGATATCAAACGCCGGCACACCGATGTGGAACGACTTCCGTCGCGTCAAGGAGGCATAGCTTTGTTGGGCCTTGACATCCAGGCGACCAGCGGCATTGCCGGCAACACCCAGCCCAACCCGGCAACGACGTAAAAGATTGCTGCCACGACGCCATTAATATCCGTGAGCACCGACTGGGCCAGGGCCATCGCCAGAAAGGCCCATCCCGACAGCAACACCAGCAGCGCGATAGTGCCGATCAGTTTGCGGATTCGGAGGGGCATGCCAGCTCTACTTTGAGTTTATTTGCGGGAGGGCACGGCAGATTATATGGTCCGCGCGGTTCCTGAAAAGCAAGCCTGATGCACGATCGGCGAACGGTTCTGGAATTCCGTGTGCACGCGGTGCGGCTCTGGCTCGTGGCCGCTGCGGCGATGATCTTCCTGACTCTGGTAGTCGGCGGGGCGACGCGACTCACCGTCTCCGGCCTGTCGATCGTGGAGTGGCAACCGGTCACCGGCGTGCTACCGCCGTTGAGCGAGAGCGCCTGGCAAACGGAATTCGAAAAATACAAGCAGATCCCGCAATACCACAAACTCAACCGCGGCATGAGCCTCAGCCAGTTCAGGGTGATCTACTACTGGGAGTGGATGCACCGGCTGCTGGCGCGTGCGACCGGCGCGGTCTTTTTGCTACCGTTCCTTTATTTTCTTTGGCGCAACGCCATTCCGCGGTCGCTACTCACGCGGCTGTGGCTCATTTTCGGCAGCGGCGCCGCGCTTGGAGTGGTCGGCTGGTGGATGGTGTCGTCCGGTATTGCCGGTAGTACTTTGGTTAGGGTCTCGCAATACCGGCTGGCTTTCCATCTGACGCTCGCCTGCGCCGTCTATGCCGCTATCGTCTGGACCGCGCAGCAGCTAGCGTTGTATCCGCGGCGCTCAGCGCCGCGCTGGCTGCGCATGTCCAGCTTGGCGATTGCCGGGCTGCTGTTGCTGCAGATTTATCTGGGTGCGCTGGTGGCGGGCCTCGACGCCGGACTGAAATACAACACTTGGCCGTTGATCGAAGGTGGCCTGCTGCCGTCCGTCGACCGGCTATTCTTCATCCATCCGCTATGGCGCAATTGGTTCGAAAATGACCTCATGGTGCAGTTCAACCATCGTATATTGGCCGACGGGATATGGCTCCTGACACTGCTGCATGTCTATGGCACCTGGCGCTGGCGCTACGAGCTTGAGAGCGCGCTGTTCCTGGTTGGCGCTGTCACAATACAGGCCGCACTGGGCATCGTCACTTTGCTTTATGAGGCGCCGCTGGGTTTGGCTCTTGCACATCAGATCTTAGCCATCGTTGTCTTCACAATCGCGATCGCGCATGCTGAGCGATTCTGGCCCCGTGGCGTGACCAGGATTACGCCATGATCGACATTGCGACAGAGGCCGGAATCGCCGTGCTGACGTTTGCGCACGGCAAGGCTAACGCGCTCGACATCGAATTTTGCGAGGCCTTGACTGGGCGCCTTGCCGAGTTGCGGCGCACCGACGCTAAAGCGGTGGTGCTGATCGGGCAGGGCAAGATCTTTTCCGCCGGCGTCGATCTCAAGCGAGTGAGCGAAGGCGGCGCCGACTATGTCCGCGAATTCCTGCCGACGCTTCACAAGCTTTACGATGAAGTCTTCTTTTGGCCGAAGCCAGTGGTGGCCGCGATTAACGGCCATGCTATTGCCGGCGGCTGCGTCTTGGCTTTATGCGCTGACCACCGCATCATGGCCAATGACGGGGGGAGGATAGGCGTAACGGAATTGCTGGTAGGCGTACCGTTTCCGGCGCTCGCCTTCGAGATCATGCGGCACGCAACGCCGCCCTATTTTCTCACCGAGACCATCCTCAGCGGCGCGACGTTTCTGCCAGAGGCCGCCGTACATCGCGGTTGGGTCAACGAACTGGCTGAGCCAAATGAGCTTGTGGAAGACGCAATCGCGGTAGCGCGGGAGCTCGCTCTGTTGTCGCCTCCGGCGTTTGCGCAAACCAAGCTGCAACTGCGTGCGGCGGTCACCGAACGAATGGCGCGGAGCAGAGAGGCTACTGACAAGGTGGTGACTGAAATCTGGGCCGCGTCCGATACGTTGCGCTGTATACGTAACTACGTCGCACGCACGCTCAAGAAAAATTAAAGCCCGATCTCGCGCAGATATTTCTACACCCATGAGGCCGGGCAGTGCCGCCGCGGACGGTGTTCTGCGGGGTGGTTTCGAAAGCCGCATGACCCTTGTCCAGCGCGCGGGGGCGGACCGCACAAGCGGCATCATCCGATAAATCCGCCCGGCCGGGCATGAAACTCTAGGAGCCGATCGAATGGACCGCCGCATTCCGACCGACATAGCTGCCGGCGGGCAGTATCGTGTCTTCCAGGCAACTGTGCTTGGTGCGAATGCGGGTGAATTCCTCAGGAATCGGCGCGATGAAGCGGGCGCCTTTTTCCGCTATCGTTGCATCAGTCTCGTTGACGCACTCGGCAGCGGGGCGCGACTCCGGGCGGCGGCTTTCCGTTACACGGCGGTGCCGAGGACCGGGTTGTGCTCACGCCGACTTTAGGCCTTGTTCGAGGTCCGCGATGATGTCGGCGGTATCCTCAAGCCCGATCGACAGCCGAACGACGTCGGGTCCGGCGCCGGCCTGCACCTTCTGCGCGTCGGACAATTGCCGATGCGTGGTAGACGCCGGATGGATAATCAGCGACCGGGTGTCACCGATGTTGGCGAGGTGCGAAAATAACTTCACGTTAGACACCAGCTTGACACCCGCGTCGTAGCCGCCCCCGAGACCGAAGGTGAACACAGCGCCGGCTCCTTTCGGCGTATATCTCTTCGCCAACGAATGATATTTGTCACCCGGCAGGCCTGGATAGCTGACCCAGGCGACCTCCGGGCGCTTCGACAGCCACTCGGCAACCACCAGTGTGTTGTCGCAATGTCGTTGCATGCGCAGCGACAGGGTTTCGATGCCGGTGAGGATCAGGAAGGCATTGAATGGCGACAGCGCCGGCCCAAGATCGCGCAAGCCGAGCACGCGACAGGCAATGGCGAAAGCGAAATTGCCAAAGGTCTCGCCCAGTACTATGCCGGCATATTCGGGGCGTGGCTCCGACAGCATCGGGTAGCGCTTGTCCTGCAGCCAATTGAACGTGCCGCCATCGACGATCAGGCCGCCGATGGAGTTGCCGTGGCCACCAAGGAATTTGGTAAGCGAATGAACGATGATGTCAGCGCCGAAATCGATCGGTTTGCACAGGTAGGGCGTCGCCAGCGTGTTGTCGACGATCAGCGGCACCTTGGCATTGCGCGCGATCCTGGCAACTGCCTCGATGTCGGTGATGACGCCGCCGGGGTTGGCGATCGACTCGACGAATATCGCTTTGGTCTTCAGCGTGACTGCCTTTTCAAATGAAGCTATGTCATCCGGATCGGCCCAAACAACCTGCCAGCCAAAATTCTTGAACGAGTGGTTGAACTGGTTGATCGAGCCACCGTAGAGCTTCTTGGAAGCGACGAATTCATCGCCGGGCGCAAGCAGCGCGTGCATCACAATCACCTGCGCGGCGTGGCCGGAAGCGACGGCGAGGCCGGCGGTGCCACCCTCGAGCGCCGCTACGCGTTCCTCCAAAACGGCGCAGGTTGGATTGCCAATGCGCGAATAGATATTGCCGAAGGCTTGTAGGCCGAACAGCGAGGCGGCGTGTTCGACGTCGTCGAATACGAAAGAGGTAGTCTGGTAGATCGGCGTCGCGCGCGCGCCGGTAGTCGGATCGGGCTTGGCGCCGGCGTGAATGGAAAGCGTCGAAAAACCCGGAATGCGTTCGGCCTCGGCCATGGTTTCCCGTACCCTATTATGTGCCGGCCGTTATTGACCGGAAATTGATTTAACGGGCCTGGCAGGCGCGGCGTCAAGGCGGGACTATTTGCTGGCGACGTAATCAGAAATTGGTAGTCGGTTGCAGATCCGGGGAAAATTCATTCCGGCTTGAAGGCGCCATTCAGCCGCCATCTTCTTCGCTGTGGCCCAGACCCATACGCTGCACACCGGTGCCCAGCCGCTGCGCACGCTTCGATGAGAGCGTGCGCGAATTTATGCCCATCCATGAAATCTCCGAGGAGAGGCGGCCATATTCGATCTTCGGGCATCGGTTCATCACGACTTTTACGCCAGCCGCTTCGGCAAGCGCCGCGGCCTCGTCGTTGCGGATGGAAAGCTGCATCCAAATCACCTGCGGCTTCGGATTGAGCGCGAGCGCCTCGCGCGCGATCGGCAGCACATCTTTCGAAGCGCGGAAGATGTCGACCATGTCGACCGGTTCTGGGATGTCGGCCAGTTTGGCGTAAACTTTCTGGCTGAGGATTCGTTCGCCGGCATGGCCCGGATTAACCGGGATCATGCGGTAGCCACGCTCTAATAGGTATTTGAAGGCGAAATAGCTTGGCCGGTTATCCTTCGGCGAAATTCCGACCATCGCAATGGTCTTAACCCTGTTGAGGATGCCCCGGATGTAGCTGTCGGGATAGCGGTCGTGATTCATAGGGCGCGCCGGCTGATCCAGCAAACTTAATCACGACTTCGCGCTAACGAAAGACACATGTCGCGGTGGCCAAACTGTGCTGTTCCAGCGCGCTTGGTGAGAATACGGCGCGATTGCGGAACCCCTCGACACAAGATCGTCAATGTTATGTGCCCGGATTGGGGTGCTGAGGGGCGCCGCCTTGGTCTGCACAAACAGGAGGCACTCGATGTGTGACTATAGTCTTCATGATATTGCATCCCGGCCGGCGAAAACCGGCGACAAGCTGATATCGACACACTTCACCACCACAATCACCCGTGGCTTCGCCGACCCAAGCGAACCGCGCGTCGCCGTGTGCCTGATGCCGGGAACGGAGCTCGCCTTCGAGAACGAAGTCCAGTGCGATGCCGCACTTCGGTTCTTGCCGAAATGGAAATCAGAGCACAAGATCGCGCGGTTCCGGCAGGTCAACCTCGATCGTCCGGCCGCCCATCACGATGCGTTGGAGTTACCGGATGGTCAGATTGTGCTGGTGACCAATCTCACCGAAGGTCAGCGCGCGACAGTGCTGCAGCTGCCGAATACGGCGAGCAAGAGGGAGGCGCAGAGACAAGACAGGCAGTTGGTCAGCGCCTAACGGCGACCTAGGATTAGCGGTCTTGCCAAGTGGGATCGCGCTTTTCGATAAAAGCGCAGATCCCTTCCGCAGCGTCATGCGCCATCATGTTTTCGGCCATCACCTCAGAAGCGTAGGCATAGGCTTCGGCTAGTCCGAGCTCAAGTTGTCGATAAAACGCTTCCTTGCCGATACCAAGCACGTGCGAGGATTTTGCTGCGATCTGCTTGGCGAGCGCAGTGGCCGCCTTGCGCGCTTCACCCGGCGCCACAACGCGGTTGATAAGCCCAATGACGGCGGCGTGCTCGGCGGTCACCATGTCGCCGGTGAGCAGCATCTCCATGGCGTGCTTGGGCGCTACATTGCGCGACAGCGCGACCATGGGCGTCGAGCAGAACAATCCGATGGCGACACCAGGCGTGGCGAACTTGGCGGCCGATGAAGCGACGGCCAGATCGCACGTGGCGACCAGTTGACAGCCTGCTGCACTGGCCACGCCCTGCACGGCAGCGATTACCGGTTGGGGCAGGTTTACGATCTGTTGCATCATCGCGCTGCAGGTCGTCATGATATGACGGAAATAGCCGCGGCCGCCGTCGGAATCGCTGCGTCGCGCAGTGAGTTCTTTTAGATCATGGCCGGCACAAAATGCCGTGCCGTTCGCCGCCAATACTACGGCTCGGATCGATTTGTCTCCCGCGATGTCGGTGAACGCGCTCGTCAGTGCCGTCAGCAGAGCTTCCGAAAGGCTGTTGCGAACCTTGGGGCGGTTGAGCACCAGAATAGCGATCTCCCCGTCGCGCTCGCGCAAGAGCACCGGCGCCGAGGTGTCGACGGCGGGGGCGATATGTTCATTCATGACACTCGTCTCGCTGCCAGTGGATAGTTAACCTGAAGCGAGGTCCTTGCAAGCAGTGGTTGACGCACGGGCCGCACCGTCTATGACGGAGCGCCGGATTTCCGGCAGGGGGAAGGGCATGCCGGCACCGGCTCTTTCGGCCGACGAAATTGCCAAGCTGCTGCACGCGGAATTTCCGCAGGCGTTTTTCCCGGGCTGCGGCCATACAATCGAGCGCGTCGCGTACGGAGACGTATGCGTGCGTTGGAAGTTCGATGAAAGCAGCCTGCGCCCGGGCGGAACCGTTTCCGGTCCGACGATAATGGAGCTCGCCGACTTCGCGATGTATGTCGCGGTTTTCTCGGCGATCGGACCGCAGCCGCTGGCGGTCACCACCAATCTGAATATCAATTTTCTGCGCAAGCCGACGCGCGCAGACCTGATCGCGGATGCCCGCTTGATGAAGGTTGGCAAGCGGCTGGCGGTCGGGGAGGTGACAATTCGCTCAGAAGGAGCGGAAGGACCGGTGGCCCATGTGACCGCCACCTATTCGATACCGATCCGCTAATTGGCGTCCGGTACTAAAGTACCATTCTGACAAGCTTTTGTTATTACATGCATAATAGTTGCGAGACGGCGTTGACCCCAATATTCCGTTCGGCTACATAGCCGCTCCTTCAGCTGCAAGGGGTTTGTCATGACGACCTATTCGGCCAAGTCCGCCGAAATCGATAAGAAATGGGTGATGATCGATGCCACTGGGCTGGTGGTCGGTCGGCTTGCCTCGATCGTTGCGATGCGGCTACGCGGCAAGCACAAGGCAACCTACACCCCGCACGTCGATGACGGCGACAACGTCATTATCATCAACGCCACCAAGGCGGTGTTCACCGGCCGTAAGAAGGAGAAGAAGGTCTATCACTATCACACCGGCTTCATCGGTGGGATCAAAGAGCGCACTGCCAAGTCGATCATGGAAGGGCGCTTCCCCGAACGCGTGGTTGAAAAGGCTATCGAGCGCATGTTGCCGCGCGGACCGCTTGGCCGCGTGCAGCTCGGAAATCTGCGGGTCTATCCGGGCCCCGATCATCCGCATGAGGCGCAGAAACCAGAGAAGCTCGACGTTGCCGCTATGAACCGTAAGAACGTGAGGAGTGCCTGACCGTGGCCGAGACCATTCAATCATTGGAAGATTTGGCAACCCTCAAGCCGGCTACGCAGGAAGCGCCGAAATATGTGCAAAAGCTTGACGCGCAGGGCCGAGCTTACGCCACCGGCAAGCGCAAGAACGCGGTCGCGCGCGTGTGGATCAAGCCGGGTTCCGGCAAGATTCTGGTCAACACCAAGAATGTGGAAGTGTTCTTCGCGCGTCCGGTACTGCGCATGTTGATCCAGCAGCCATTGGTGGCCGCTAATCGTACCGGTCAATACGACGTCGTCTGCACGGTGTCAGGCGGCGGTCTGTCGGGCCAGGCCGGCGCCGTGCGCCATGGGATTTCCAAGGCGTTAACCCATTACGAGCCCGAGCTGCGCGGGTCTTTGAAGAAAGGCGGCTTCCTTACGCGTGATTCGCGCGTGGTCGAGCGTAAGAAGTATGGGCGGGCCAAGGCGCGGCGTTCATTCCAGTTCTCGAAGCGCTAAGTCTGGGAAGCGCTAGTCTGGAAATTATGGGGTTTTAAGAAGGGCGCACCGAGCCTTTTTATCTTTCTGCTCCCGTCCGCCATGCAGGCGCTACCGCGGAAAATAAAATGGGCGCCTCTCCCAAGGCGCCCGGAAAGTTGCATCGCTTGAACGATGGTTTGGGAGGAACGCTTACGCCGAATAGTACATTTCGAACTCGACTGGATGAGGCGTGTGCTCGAAGCGGATCACTTCCGTCATCTTAAGGTCGATGTAGCTGTCAATGAAGTCGTCGTCGAACACACCGCCCGCAGTGAGGAAACCGCGATCTTTGTCGAGTTCGCCGAGAGCCTGCCGCAGCGAGCCGCACACCGTAGGAATGCGCTTGAGTTCCGCCGGCGGCAGATCGTACAGGTCCTTGTCAACGGCCGAGCCCGGATCGAGCTTGTTCTTGATGCCGTCGAGACCGGCCATCGTCATCGCCGCGAAAGCGAGATACGGATTGGCGAGCGGGTCGGGAAAACGCACCTCGACGCGCTTAGCCTTCGGGTTGGTAGTGTAGGGAATGCGGCAGGCAGCCGAGCGATTGCGCGCCGAGTACGCGAGCAGCACCGGAGCCTCGAATCCCGGCACGAGGCGCTTGTAAGAGTTAGTAGTCGGGTTAGTAAACGCGTTGATTGCCTTGGCGTGCTTGATGATGCCGGCGATGTAGGAGAGGCAGGTCTCCGAGAGATCGGAGTACTTGTTGCCTGCGAACACCGGCTTGCCAGCTTTCCAGATCGACTGGTGACAGTGCATGCCCGAGCCGTTGTCGCCGTAAACCGGCTTCGGCATGAAGGTCGCGGTCTTGCCGTAGATCTGCGCCACCTGCTGGATGCAGTATTTGTAGATCATCATCTGGTCGGCCATCTGCGTGAGCGGCGAAAACTTCATGCCCAGTTCGTGCTGCGCCGAGGCGACTTCGTGGTGATGCTTCTCGACCTTGACGCCCATGCGCGCCATGGCGCCTAGCATTTCCGAGCGCATGTCCTGCGCAGAGTCCTGCGGCGGCACCGGGAAATAGCCCTTCTTGGTACCAACGTGGTGGCCAAGATTGCCGCCTTCGTATTCGGTATCGGAGTTGGTCGGGAATTCGGTCGAATCGAGCTTAAAGCCGGTGTTATAGGGATCGACTGCATACTTTACGTCGTCGAACACAAAGAATTCGGCTTCCGGTCCGAAAGAAATGGTGTCCCCGACGCCGGAGGACTTCACCATGCCTTCGGCCTTCTTGGCGATGCCGCGCGGATCGCGGTTGTAGGGTTCGCCCGTTGTCGGCTCGAGCACGTCGCACACCAACGACAACGTGGTCTCGGCAAAGAACGGATCGATGCAAGCGGTCGCCGGATCCGGCATCAGGTTCATGTCGGACTCGTGGATCGCTTTCCAGCCTGCGATCGACGAGCCGTCGAACATCTGACCCTCGGCGAAGGTGTCCTCTTCGATCAAGGACACGTCGAAGGTGACGTGCTGCCACTTACCGCGCGGGTCCGTAAACCGGAAATCGGCATACTTCACGTCGTTGTCCTTGATCATCTTCATGACATTCTTGGCTGTCGTCATTAGTTGGATTCCCCCTTATTCCCGTGAACATTTGGCCGCGGAGCATTGCCCGCGGGTTAGATGGCGTCGATTCCGGACTCGCCGGTCCTGATCCGGATAGCTTCCTCAATGTTGGACAAGAAGATTTTCCCGTCTCCGATCCGGCCAGTTTGAGCGGCGCGCCGGATCGCCTCGATCGCTTTATCAACCATATCGTCGGCGAGCACGATCTCGATTTTCACTTTGGGGAGGAAATCGACCACGTACTCAGCGCCGCGATAAAGCTCAGTATGTCCTTTCTGGCGACCGAATCCTTTGGCTTCGGTGACCGTAATACCTTGTAATCCGACCTCCTGCAGCGCCTCCTTCACCTCGTCGAGTTTGAAGGGTTTGATGATGGCTTCGACTTTTTTCATTCTGTGTGCTTCCTCCCACCAGCCGCCGCGAACCTGCGGTGCGCGCTACCGGTTAGCAGGTCTTATGCCAAGCCGGCGAAAGCGCGAAAGTCCTTTCCATGCAATGCTTTATGGCATCCATAGCCGCTTGTCCCAAGGCATTGTGCCCAGCGATTAAGCATCCTGCCAAAACTTTTGCCAGCCGCCTGAGACATCGTGCGGGAGGGGTAATTAGCCGCATTTGGGGTAATCTTGGCGCGGTATGCTCGAACTCTTGACCAATGCCGAAATGGCTGAAGCCGACCGGCTAACCATCGCCGGCGGAGTTCCCGGCATCGCTTTGATGGAGAATGCCGGCCGCGCCGTTGCCGAGGCTGTAACGGCCTTGCCAGGCCGTCGCGTCGTCATAGTAGCGGGCCCCGGCAACAATGGCGGCGACGGCTTTGTGGCAGCGCGCAATCTGGCCAAGCGCGGCTACCAGGTGCGAGTCTGTGTAGTGGGCCAGGAGGCCAAACTAAAGGGCGATGCGGCACTAGCGGCCGAGCGTTGGAGCGGGCCGCTCGAAGCAGCTTCGCCCGAGGCGCTTGAGAATTGCGACATCGTCATTGATGCGCTGTTTGGCGCGGGGCTCGACCGTGAGGTCGAGGGTCTGCCACGTGCCATGATCGAAAGGATGAATGCCTGCCGTGCACCCACGGTGGCGGTCGACCTTCCGAGCGGTATAAACGGAACGAGCGGTGAAGTGCTCGGCGTCGCGGTTAACGCGGCGCACACGGTGACCTTCTTTCGACGCAAGACTGGACACATGCTGCTGCCTGGACGACTGCATTGCGGTGCCATCCAGGTGGCCGACATCGGTATTCCTGACGGCGTGCTGGAGACGATTAAGCCCAAAACGTTCGCCAATCGGCCTGCGCTGTGGGGGCAAACATTTCCGCAGCCGCGCGCGGAAGGCCACAAGTATTTGCGCGGCGACGCCGTCGTGCTGTCTGGCGGGCTATCGACGACCGGCGCGGCGCGCCTCGCTGCACGCGGTGCTTTGCGAGCTGGGGCAGGGCTGGTCACGATTGCATGCCCGCGTGAAGCGTTGCACGTCAATGCGGCCGCCAGCCTGGCGGTGATGGTGCGACCGGTAGAGGGCGTGGCGGAACTGGCGGCGTTCCTCGCCGACAAGCGGCGCAACGCTGTGCTCTTGGGCCCTGGGGGCGGGGTCGGGCCGGCCATGCGCGACCTTGTGGCCGTTGCCTTGGCGAGCGGGGCGGCGGTCGTGCTGGACGCCGATGCCCTGACCAGTTTTGCAGACGAACCTGCGGAACTGATTGACCTAGTAGGAGAACGCGGTTCGCGGGAAGTGGTACTCACCCCACACGAAGGAGAATTCGCCAGATTATTTAAAGAGATATATGAAAATCATGATATTAAAGTAAAGCTTGAAAAAACGCGAGTAGCAGCAAGATCTTTCGGTGCTGTCGTATTACTTAAGGGGGCCGACACGGTGGTCGCTGCCCCGGATGGGCGCGCCTCGATTTCCGACAACGCGCCGCCGACCCTGGCGACGGCTGGGTCAGGGGATGTACTGGCCGGCATGATCACCGGCCTTCTGGCGCAAGGCATGCCGGCCTTTGAGGCGGCGAGCGCCGCGGCCTGGCTGCATGGCGAGGCGGCTGTGGGCTTCGGCCCGGGCCTTATTTCCGAGGACCTGCCGGAGGCGTTGCCAGCGGTCTACCGCCGTCTCTCTGCCGAACTCGGCAGCTGGCGCTCCTGACGGCCAAATATCTTGTTGCTGTCTGCGCACCTTACCTTAAGCGGCCTGAATGGCCGGCCAAAACGCTTGCCCTAGCGGGCCACGTTGCGTTAATCCCTGCCGGAATTTGCGGCGCCAGGATCGTCCTTGAGATTGCCCTTTGCGGGCGTGGCGGAATTGGTAGACGCGCGGGATTTAGGTTCCCGTGACGAAAGTCGTGGGGGTTCGAGTCCCTCCGCCCGCACCACACCAAGGGTGTGAGGGAAACGCAGCAAGTCGCCTGGTACGGAAATAGCCCGCTGCCGAGCGCCGCCAGCAGAAAAGTGTGTTGATCAATGCAAGTTACCGAAACATTGTCCGAAGGTCTCAAGCGTGAATTCAAAGTGGTGGTCTCCGCCGCTGAGCTCGATGCAAAAGTGAATCTCCGTCTCGACGAGTTGAAGTCCCGCATTCAGATCCGCGGCTTCCGCCCAGGCAAAGTACCGGTCGCGCATCTCAAGCGCATCTATGGCCGTTCGGCTATGGCCGAGGTGATCGACGCAACTGTCCGTGAGGCCAACAACCAGATCGTCAGCGAGCGCGGATTCAAACTCGCCGCAGATCCGAAGGTAATGTTGCCGACGGAACAGGAAGCAATCGAAAAGCTGATTTCGGGCAAGAGCGACCTCGATTTCAAAATGGCGGTAGAGATCGTACCGCCGATCGAGCTGACGGACTTCAAAACCATCAGGCTTACCAAGCTGACCAGCGAGGTCACTGACGCCGAAATCGATGAAGCGGTTGCCCGCATCACCGAGCAGAACAAGCCCTATAGCGCCAAGCCGGAAGGCGCCAAGGCGGCGAAGGACGATCGTGTAGTGATCTCTTTTGCCGGCACGATCGACGGCAAACCGTTCGAGGGCGGCTCGGCTGACAATTCCGTTGTGCTAATCGGATCGAATGCATTCGTTCCCGGCTTCGAGGACCAATTGATCGGTATCGGTGTGGGGGAGACCCGCACGCTGAAGGTGAAATTCCCCGATCACTATCCAAAGGCAGATCTCGCCGGGAAAAACGCTGAATTCGTTGTGACCGCCAAGTCGGTTGAAACTCCCAGCGCGGTGATGGTCCCCGACGAACTCGCCAAGTCGCTGGGGCTGGAATCGCTTGCCAAACTGCGCGAGGCAGTCAAGGACCGCATCGCGCGCGAGCATGCAGCGATGTCGCGGCAAAAGGTCAAGCGCGCGCTGCTCGACGCGCTCGATGAGCGGCATAAATTCGAGCCGCCGCCCTCGCTGGTCGAGGAAGAGTTTGACCGGGTTTGGAAATCGGTACTCTCTGAGATGGAGAACCAGAAGAAGTCCTTTGCCGACGAAAACACCACCGAGGAGAAGGCCAGGGCCGAATATCGCGCTATTGCCGAGCGGCGAGTGCGGCTCGGCCTCGTGCTCGCAGAAATCGGTGAGAAGAACAAGATCACAGTAGCCGACGACGAACTCAACCGCGCGGTGACGGAGCGAGTTCGCCAATTCCCCGGCCAGGAGCGGCAGATCTACGAATATTTCCGGAAGAATCCGCAGGGGGTCGCGGCTCTGCGCGCGCCGATCTACGAGGAAAAGGTGGTCGATTTCCTGCTCGAGCTCGCCAACGTGACCGAAAAGAAGGTCCCACGTGAGGAGCTCTATGAGGAAGAAGAAGACTCTACGCCGGCCTGAGCGGTGCTCCTTGCGCTGCCGGCGGGTCGAAAATAAATGATGTGGACGCGGCGGGAAGGCTAATCCCGCCGGCGTGATTCGCGTGGAGGAGCTGAAATGAGAGACCCGGTCGACACCTATATGAATTACCTGGTGCCCATGGTGGTCGAGCAGACCAACCGGGGCGAACGGGCCTACGACATTTATTCGCGCCTGCTCAAGGAACGGATCATCTTCATCACCGGTCCGATTGAGGACGGCGTCGCGACACTGGTCGTGGCGCAGCTCCTGTTCCTCGAAGCGGAGAATCCGAAGAAAGAGGTTTCTATGTACATCAACTCGCCCGGTGGGGTGGTGACGTCGGGCATGGCGATCTACGACACGATGCAGTTCATCCGCCCGCCTGTCTCGACGCTATGCACGGGGCAGGCAGCTTCCATGGGCTCGCTTCTGCTTGCCGCAGGCGCAAAGGATATGCGCTTTGCCCTGCCGAATGCCCGCATCATGGTGCATCAGCCTTCGGGCGGGTTCCAGGGCCAGGCGACCGACATCATGCTGCACGCTCAGGAAATTCTGAATCTGAAGAAGCGGCTCAACGAGATCTACGTCAAGCATACGGGCCAGTCGCTGAGGAAGATCGAAGACGCGCTCGAGCGTGACTATTTCCTTACGGCCGAGGCGGCCAAGGATTTCGGTCTGGTCGATAAGGTGATCGAGCGGCGGCCGGAAGAGTTGCCCGTTAAACCGGCATGAACAGCCTAGCACAACGGTCGTTCCGCGCTGCCACAATCGCAGGAGATTGCCAAGGAAGTTCCACTTTTGCTGCCACGTTGGTGGGGCATTATCGTTAATCGATTCTTGATTATCACGCCGTTAGCATGCTTCGATTATGGTAGGGGGGAGCAGTGGAGACTGCGGGCCTCCCAAGACAAAGCCCGCCGCACCGGGAAACCGGCGTGCAATTTGCTTGGTTCGTTAGGCGGGTGAGGTAAATCACAGACTTCGCCGGCCACGGAGTGTAACGGACGGACGTAACGGAGAATTGAATGAGCAAAGTCGGTGGTAGCGATTCCAAGAACACCCTCTACTGCTCGTTCTGCGGCAAGAGCCAGCACGAAGTGCGTAAGCTCATCGCCGGACCGACCGTTTTTATCTGCGACGAGTGCGTCGAACTCTGCATGGACATCATCCGCGAGGAGAACAAGTCCTCGCTGGTGAAGTCGCGCGATGGCATCCCGACGCCGAAGGAAATCCGCAAAGTCCTCGACGATTATGTGATCGGCCAGGATCATGCCAAGAAGGTGCTCTCAGTCGCCGTTCACAACCACTACAAGCGGCTCAACCACCAGATCAAGCACAACGACGTCGAACTCGCCAAATCGAACATCCTGCTGATCGGCCCGACTGGCTCGGGCAAAACGCTTTTGGCGCAGACGCTGGCGCGCATCTTGGACGTGCCGTTCACGATGGCGGACGCCACCACCCTTACGGAAGCCGGTTACGTCGGCGAGGACGTGGAAAATATCATCCTGAAGCTGCTGCAGGCGGCCGACTACAACGTCGAGCGCGCCCAGCGCGGCATTGTCTATATCGATGAAATCGACAAGATTTCGCGTAAGTCCGACAATCCGTCGATTACCCGCGACGTGTCCGGGGAGGGAGTGCAGCAGGCTCTACTGAAGATTATGGAAGGCACCATCGCCTCGGTGCCCCCGCAGGGCGGCCGCAAGCATCCTCAGCAGGAATTCCTGCAGGTTGACACGACCAACATTTTGTTCGTCTGTGGCGGCGCATTCGCCGGTCTGGAGAAGATCATCTCGGCGCGCGGCCGGTCGACTTCGATCGGCTTCTCGGCCAAAGTGTCGGCGCCGGAAGATCGCAAGACGGGAGAAATCTTCCGCGAGGTTGAGCCCGAGGATCTCCTCAAATATGGTCTAATCCCTGAATTCGTCGGACGGCTTCCGGTTGTTGCCACGCTCGAGGATCTCGACGAGGCTTCGCTCAAGCTCATTCTCACCCAGCCGAAGAATGCCCTGGTCAAACAGTATCAGCGGCTGTTTGAAATGGAGTCGATCGACCTGACACTCGCCGAGGAAGCACTCGGCGCCATCGCCCGCAAGGCGATCGATCGCAAGACCGGCGCGCGCGGCCTCCGCTCCATCATGGAGGGCATCCTGCTCGACACCATGTTCGATCTCCCCAGCCTCGAAGGGGTCGAGGAGGTTGTAATTTCCAAAGAGGTGGTCGAGGGCACCGCCCGACCGCTCTACATCTACGCGGATCGTACGGCCGAATCGGGCGGTGCCAGCGCCTGATTTTGCCTTTGGCGCGACAGGCAGAACAGCTTGTAGAATCGCGCCGTCGATGGCGTGTTATGGGTTATCGGGGCCGTTTTACCGAAAGGGCGAGCCTTACTTGCGGACCCCCGGGTGCCATCCTACCTATAGCGCGCGAGGCGAGCTGGCTTACGAAAGATCGTAATTATCGAATGGGCAGGGGCTCGTACCCTTCCTGCAGGGCGCACCGGAGCCACCCCGCCCATCCTTCCCGGCACCATCCGGCGATGCTGCAACAAGCGGGTCATCGGACGGGGGCACAACAAAAAGGGCTAAACTAATGACCGCCAAGCCACGACCTCCATTGCAGCCCGGCGAAACTCGGGCTTATCCCGTCCTACCACTGCGCGACATCGTGGTCTTTCCGCACATGATTGTTCCGCTTTTTGTCGGTCGCGAAAAGTCGATTAAAGCACTGGAAGAGGTAATGCGCTCCGACACCTTCATTCTGCTTGCGACGCAGAAGAACGCATCCGACGACGATCCCGCGACCGACGCGATTTTCGAGGTCGGCACGCTGGCGAGCGTCTTGCAGCTGCTCAAATTGCCCGACGGCACCGTCAAGGTGCTGGTCGAAGGCGCTAAGCGCGCGAAGGTGCTCAAATATACCGATCGCGTGGATTATTACGAGGCCGACGCCACCGTGCTCGCCGACGACGGCGGCGATCGCGTTGAGGCGGAAGCCATGGCCCGTTCTGTCATCACTGAATTCGAGAATTATGTTAAGCTCAACAAGAAGGTGTCGCCGGAAGTTGTCGGCGTGATCCAGCAGATCGAGGATTACGCCAAGCTCGCGGACACCGTGGCTTCGCACCTCGCCGTCAAGATTCCGGACAAGCAGGACATCCTGGAGACGCCGAGCGTCACTGAGCGCCTGGAGAAGGTGCTCGGGCTGATGGAGAGCGAGATCTCCGTGCTGCAGGTGGAAAAGCGCATCCGCACCCGCGTCAAGCGGCAAATGGAAAAGACGCAGCGCGAGTACTACCTAAACGAGCAGATGAAGGCAATCCAGAAAGAACTCGGCGACGAGGAAGGCAAAGACGAACTCGCCGAGCTGGAAGACAAAATCAAGAAGACCAAGCTTTCGAAGGAAGCCCGCGAGAAGGCCACGCACGAGCTCAAGAAGCTGCGGCAGATGTCGCCCATGTCGGCGGAGGCCACAGTCGTGCGCAATTACCTCGACTGGTTACTCTCGATCCCGTGGAACAAGAAGAGCAAGGTCAAGAAGGATCTCGTCGGTGCTGAGAGGATCCTCAACGATGATCACTATGGCCTGGAGAAGGTCAAGGAACGTATCATCGAGTATCTCGCGGTGCAGCAGCGCGCCAACAAGTTGACCGGCCCGATCTTGTGCCTAGTTGGTCCTCCCGGCGTGGGCAAGACCTCGCTCGGCAAGTCGATCGCGAAGGCGACCGGCCGTGAGTTCGTGCGTGTGTCGCTTGGTGGCGTACGTGACGAAGCGGAGATCCGTGGTCACCGTCGAACGTACATCGGTTCGATGCCCGGCAAGATCATCCAGTCGATGCGGAAGGCGAAAACCTCGAACCCGCTATTCCTCCTCGACGAGGTGGACAAGATGGGCGCCGATTTCCGCGGCGACCCGTCGTCGGCGCTGCTCGAGGTGCTCGATCCAGAACAGAACCACACCTTCAACGACCACTACTTGGAGGTCGACTACGATCTATCCAGTGTGATGTTTATTACCACGGCGAACACGCTCAATATCCCGCCGCCGTTGATGGACCGCATGGAGATCATCCGCATCGCCGGCTACACCGAGGACGAGAAGGTCGAGATCGCACGCAAGCACCTGATCCCGGCCGCCATCGCCAAGCATGGCCTCAATGCGCAGGAGTGGTCGATCGACGACGAGGCGCTGCTGCTCATTATCCGTCGTTACACGCGGGAAGCGGGCGTGCGTAACCTCGAGCGCGAGCTGTCGACCCTGATCCGCAAGGCGGTGAAGGAGTTGATGACCTCGAAGAAGGACTCTATCGCTGTCACCGCGGCAAGCCTCGGCGACTATCTCGGCGTGCCGAAATACCGGTACGGCGAGATCGAGGCCGAGGACCTCGTCGGCGTGGTTACCGGCTTAGCCTGGACAGACGTGGGCGGCGAGTTGCTTACGATCGAAGGAACATCAATGCCCGGCAAAGGCAAGATGACCGTAACCGGCAACCTGCGTGAAGTGATGAAGGAGTCGATCTCGGCTGCTGCCTCGTACGTCCGCTCGCGCGCGGTCGCTTTCGGCATCGAGCCGCCGCTGTTCGACAAGCGCGACATCCACGTGCACGTGCCGGAGGGCGCGACGCCGAAGGATGGCCCGTCGGCCGGTGTAGCAATGGTCACTGCCATCGTTTCGGTCATGACCGGGATTCCGGTTCGGCGCGACGTCGCGATGACCGGCGAGATCACGCTGCGCGGCCGCGTGCTGCCGATCGGCGGCTTGAAGGAGAAGCTGCTCGCTGCCTCGCGCGGCGGCATGAAGACCGTACTGATCCCGGAAGAGAACGCGAAGGACTTGGTGGAGATCTCCGACACCATCAAAAAGGGTCTGGAGATCGTGCCGGTGACCCGCATGGACGAAGTGCTGGCGCGCGCGCTGGTGCGCAAGCCCGAACCAATCGAGTGGGACGAGGCGAGCGCCAAGCTCGCCGCCGCCTCGGAAGCCGTCGGCGACGAGGAAGGCTCCGGCCTGACCGCGCACTAAACGCGATCGGCAAGAGGAAATTGGAAACGACGCCGCCAGGCGTCGTTTCTGTTCCCTGCGGCGCTTGCCTCGCCCGGCGATCAAGCGATATGGGTTTGCTGGAAGGGCGGTTAGCTCAGTTGGTAGAGCGCCTGCTTTACACGCAGGAAGTCAGCGGTTCGAGTCCGTTACCGCCCACCAATAAAATCAGTAATTTTTTGCTGTTAGCCACAGCTCGGTTGAGAAGGAAGCCACCAACTGACGCGGGCCGAAGCCACATACCCCAAGTATCGTGCCAATGCTGCTTCGCAGGTAGGGCTGCATCAGGATCATTGCCCAGCGGTGGGCCGCGAAAGCCGTAGAAGCACGTGGTCAGGCCGCACGCGATTGAAATAAGCCCGGCAATCACTGCGCCTAACAAAACAATCTGCATTCAATCGCGACGTTCAAATTTTTCTGCCATACCTCCCGGGTTCCGCATTACCGCCGGAAAGAATCGATCTACGGCTCGTTACGATCGTCGCTTCCAGGGTTTTTTGAACAGCGCTGTATTCGTCGGACCAGAACCAGGAAAAATGCTCAAGTCTCGCGGGATTTATCTCGTCGTGACCGATGCCAGCGAACCAGTTGCGGCTCCAGTCACGCGCAATGTCGAATTTATTGCCCATTGGTGGGTGTATGCGGACCTTTAATACCAAACCTCAAGTCGGCTGACTCACGAGGGATTGAACGAAGCCGCTTTCGCGGCATTTGAGAGACGGTCGCACCGTTCACCTCCTGTCTGAGAGGATTGCGGGTTTTCCGAAGCCCAACCCTTCAGACAGGAGGTTCTCCAATGGCTGAGCTCAGCCCGCTTCGCCGCCGCATGATCGAGGACATGACGGTCCGCAATCTGTCGCCGGCGACCCAACGATCCTACCTTTCCGCCGTATCGAAGTTCAGTCGGTATTTTGGCCGATCCCCCGACCATCTGGGCCTGGAGGATGTCCGCGCGTTCCAGGTTCATCTGGTGGCGACCGGGATATCGTGGCCGGCGCTGAACCAGATCGTCTGCGCGCTGCGCTTTTTCTATGGCGTGACACTCGGCCACGACGCCATTCCCGAGCGTATCGCCTATGCGCGCGAACCGCAGAAGCTGCCGGTTGTTCTGAGCGCTGACGAGGTCGTCCGCTTCCTGGAGGCGATCCCAAGTCTCAAGAGTCGTACCGCGCTGACGACGGTCTATGCCGCCGGCCTGCGCGTATCGGAAGTCGTTCTTCTCAAGATCAGCGACATTGACAGTCACCGGAAGATCATCCGAGTTGAGCAGGGCAAAGGCGGCAAGGACCGTTACGTCATGCTCTCGCCGCAGCTGTTGCGGATTCTGCGCAGCTATTGGCAGCTCACCCGACCGAAGCTCTGGCTCTTTCCAGGCCGCGATCAGGAGCATCCCCTCGTCTCAAACGTGCTGCACGCCGCTTGCCGTTCGGCGTGCACCGCGGCCGGTCTGAGCAAGGAGGTGACAGTGCACACGCTGCGGCACAGTTTTGCGACGCATCTTCTGGAGAGCGGCGCGGACGTGCGCGTCATTCAGGTCCTGCTCGGCCATGCCAGCCTGGCGAGCACGGCGCGCTACACCCGGGTCGCCACCAAGACCATTAGCAAGACGCCGAGCCCACTCGATCGGCTCCGCCTGGAGGTCGTGCCGCCCGGCTGAGCGGGCGTCATGGCTGCGACATTGGAGGTGGCGGATATCTTCCGCCGCCACGGCGAAGCGTTCCGGCAGGCCCATGTCGGTCATCTCGGCCGTGACGAACGCCGCGTCATGGGTGCCATCACCGCGTGCCGCACGGCCGCCCTCGGCGGCCATGTCGAGCAATGCGACGACTGCGGCATGTCACGGATCGCCTACAACTCCTGCCGCAACCGCCACTGTCCAAAGTGCCAGGGCTCAGCGCGGGTCCAATGGCTCGCTGAGCGGCAGGCCGAACTGCTGCCGGTGCCTTACTTCCACGTCGTCTTTACCCTGCCGGCGCCGGCAGGTGCGCTCGCCTTCCAGAACAAGCCCATCGTCTACGCGATCCTGTTTCGCGCTGCCGCCGAGACACTCACGACCATCGCCGCCGATCCGCGCCATCTCGGCGCCCAGGTCGGCGTCACCGCAGTACTCCATACCTGGGGCCAGACCCTACAGCACCATCCGCATATCCATTGCGTGGTGCCGGGCGGCGGCCTCTCGCTCGACGGCACGCACTGGATTGCCTGCCGGCCCGGCTTCTTCCTGCCAGTGCGCGTGCTCTCGCGTCTGTTCCGACGCCTGTTCCTGCACGGCCTGCAGAAGGCTTTCGCTGCCGGGCAGCTGCACTTCTTCGGCGATCTCGCCGGTCTTGCCGAAGCGGCCGCCTTCACCGTCCGGCTCGACGAACTGCGGCGCATCAACTGGGTGGTCTACGCCAAGCCGCCGTTCGGCAGCCCCGAACAGGTGCTGGCCTATCTCGGCCGCTACACCCATCGCGTCGCCATCGCCAACAGCCGGCTGATTGCACTCACCGATGGCAAGGTCACCTTCACCTGGAAGGACTATCGAGAGGACGGCAAGACCAACGCGATGACGCTCGATGCCGTCGAGTTCATCCGCCGCTTCTTGCTGCATACTTTGCCGACCGCCTTCCATCGCATCCGCTACTACGGGTTCCTCGCCAACGGCGACCGCAGCGATAACATCGCTCTCTGCCGGCGCCTACTAACCGTTAGGCCGGCCAATGCCGCACCGGCAACCGATCACGACAGCGGCGATCATCAGATCAACACCTGCGACTTCACCATCTGTCCCGAATGCGGCGGCACCATGCGGCGCATCGCCGTCGTGCCGCGCTTCTTCAGCCATCAGCCATTTCGTTGCGACACGTCATGACATCGATAGCGCCATCTACCATCGCCAGGATCGCCCTCAACATTGCTGCGCAAGCCGACGCGATGCGAGCGAACATGCCGATCAACTTTATTAATCTCGACAGCAGGCCCTGCCAGCGCAGCACATCAAAGTTGGGCTCGCGCGCGATGCCCGTTCGCCCAAGCCGCCTCCGCCCAAAACGCTTTCCACACCCACCAGGCAATCGACCTCGCACAGGGATTGCCAGCACACCGTTGTCACTATCTCCATAGCGCCAAAACTTCCGCGGCTTCGTTCAATCCGGCTTCTATGAGGTCGCGCTCACCCCCCACCTCATGGCATCGCCGTGCCCCGCGACCTCACAGAACCCTCAAGATTCACAAATCAGCTGTGAAGTGATTCAACATGGCAAACGGAGATTCGCTTGCCATGGGACAGGCACTTGCGGTTCGGTCGGACTTCACGAGCAAAGCGGTTCGGCGGCTGGCGCAGCGAGCAAGAAATGCGGCTCAGGCGCGACGGCTGCTGGCAATAGCGGCGGTTCTCGACGGGGCCTCGCGGGAAGAGGCCGCCAAGGCCGGCGGCATGGATCGTCAGACGCTG
>Ga0207730_1000020_pt1 | contig 23156 bp, 27 predicted proteins | sample LuqExpMetageno71_FD_187828 | JGI IMG/M metagenome (GOLD analysis project Ga0207730, IMG submission 187828) | Tropical forest soil microbial communities from Luquillo Experimental Forest, Puerto Rico - Sample 71 (SPAdes) | ecosystem: Environmental > Terrestrial > Soil > Tropical forest ...
GTGGATCGAGGAGCGCCGCCCGATTTCCAAGCTCAAGTGCTGGGAAGTTATCCGCGGTGAGAAGAAACAGAAAATTCAATAACCTTCGGCAAGAAGTGCGCGCGAAGGAAAGATGAGAGCCGCATCATGATCCAGATGCAAACCAACCTCGACGTGGCGGACAATTCCGGCGCGCGCCGCGTCATGTGCATTAAGGTGCTGGGTGGCAGCAAGCGAAAGTACGCCACTATCGGCGACGTCATCGTCGTTTCGGTGAAGGAGGCGATCCCGCGCGGCCGCGTCAAGAAGGGCGAGGTGATGAAGGCCGTAGTGGTGCGAATCTCCAAGGATATCAAGCGGCCGGACGGCTCGGTGATCCGCTTCGACCGCAACGCCGCCGTGCTGATCACCCCGCAGATGGAGCCGGTCGGCACCCGTATCTTCGGGCCGGTGCCGCGCGAGCTGCGTGCCAAGAACCACATGAAGATCATTTCCCTCGCCCCTGAGGTGCTGTGATGGCCGCCAAGATAAAAAAGGGCGACAAAGTCATCGTGCTGACCGGCCGCGACAAGGGCCGTACCGGCGAGGTGCTCGCCGTGCACGCGGCGGAAGGGCGCGCCCTGGTGCAGGGCGTGCACATGGTCAAGCGCCACCAGCGCCAGACAGCCCAGCAGGAAGGCGGGATCATCTCCAAGGAGAGCACGATACACTTGTCCAACCTGGCGCTTGCGGATCCCAAAGACGGCAAGCCGACCCGCGTTGGTTTTAAGTTCATTGGCGAGGGCGATAACCGTCGCAAGGTGCGTATCGCCAAGCGTTCCGGAGTGGAGATCGATGGCTGATACCGAGGCGAGTACCAAACAAAAGAAGGCGAAGCCGCCGCAAGGTACGCCTAAGGCTGTCAAGGAAAGCGCGCCGAAGGACGCGGGCGAGCCGAAGGTGAAGAAGCCGCGTGAGCGCTCAGACTATGTGGCACGGCTGAAGACCCGCTTCGAAGAAGTGATCCGGCCCGAGCTGAGCACGAAGTTCGGCTACACCAACCGCTTCCAGGTGCCACAGATTACGAAGGTCGTGCTCAACATGGGCATCGGCGAGGGCGTGGCCGATCGCAAGAAAGTGGACAACGCCGCAGCCGACCTGACGCTGATCGCCGGCCAGAAGGCGGTGATCACCAAGTCGCGCAAGTCGATCGCTACCTACAAGCTGCGCGACGGCCAGGCCATTGGCTGCAAGGTCACGCTGCGTAAGGCGCGCATGTACGACTTCATCGACCGGCTGGTGAACATTGCGCTGCCGCGCATGCGCGACTTCCGCGGGCTGAACCCGAAGAGCTTCGACGGGCGCGGCAACTACTCGCTCGGTATCAAGGAGCACATTGTTTTTCCTGAGATCAATTTCGACAAGGTCACCGATGTGTGGGGCCTTGACGTGACCGTGTGTACCAGCGCGCGCACCGACGAGGAAGCGCGCGCGCTGCTCACGACATTCAACTTCCCGTTCCGGCAGTGAGGGCGATGAGATGACCTCATACGCGGAACCGTAAGGAGAGCTAAGTATGGCGAAGAAGAGTTCGATCGAGAAGAGCGACCGGCGACGTCGGATGACGAAGCAATGGGGCAACCGCCGCAAGAAGCTCAAAGCGATTGCCCATGACAAGAAACTGCCTATGGAGGAGCGGTTCGCTGCCACCGTTAAGCTTGCCGAATTGCCGCGCAATTCGTCGGCCACGCGCGTCCGCAACCGCTGTGCGCTGTCCGGCCGTCCGCGCGGCTATTACCGCAAGCACAAAATCAGCCGCATCGCGTTACGCGAACTCGGCTCCAAGGGCCTGATCCCGGGCCTCGTAAAGTCGAGCTGGTAGGAGCACCTCGATGGCTGTCAACGATCCGATCGGCGACATGATTGCTCGCATCCGCAACGCGCAAATGCGAGCTAAGTCGAAGGTGTCCATGCCCGGCTCCAAGCAGCGCGAGCGCGTGCTCGAGGTGCTCAAAACCGAAGGCTACATCCGCGGCTACACGAGCGTGGCGCATGCTGATGGACGCAATCGGCTGGAGATCGAGCTGAAGTATTTCGATGGCGAGCCGGTGATCCGCGAGATTTCGCGCATCTCCAAGCCCGGCCGGCGTGTCTACGCCTCGGTCAAGGCGCTGCCGCGCATCAATAACGGGCTGGGCATCTCGATCCTCTCCACGCCGAAAGGCGTGATGGCGGATCACGACGCCCGCGAGGCCAATGTCGGCGGGGAAATTATTTGTACGGTGTTCTGATGTCGCGCATCGGTAAAAAAGCTGTCGCGGTCCCGCAGGGCGTCACCGCCAACGTGGAAGGGCAGACAGTTACAATCAAAGGCCCGAAGGGTGCGCTGCAGGTCGTCGTGCACGACGACGTCGCGGTCAAGATGGACAAGGGTGCGATCAAGCTCGATCCACGCCACACGAGCAAGCGCGCGCTCTCACAGTGGGGCACCTCGCGCACCTTGGTGAACAATCTGATCGCCGGCGTGACCAAGGGCTTCGAGGAGAAGTTGGAGATCAACGGCGTCGGTTTCCGAGCGGCCGTGCAGGGCAAGGCGCTCAACCTGCAACTCGGCTTCTCGCACGACATCAATTACGCGATCCCACAGGGCATCACCATCGCGACGCCGAAGCCGACCGAAATCATCGTGACCGGTATCGATAAGCAACAGGTGGGTCAAGTCGCCGCCGAGATCCGCGGTTTCCGCCCGCCCGAGCCCTATAAGGGCAAGGGCGTGAAATACGTCAACGAGTACATCTTCCGTAAGGAAGGCAAGAAGAAGTAGAAGGACGTGCGATGTCGAGATTAAGCGACCGGACTGCGCGACGCACCGCGACCGTGCGCCGTAATGTCAAGCAGGCGGCCCACGGACGCGTGCGGCTGTCGGTGTTCCGCTCGTCCAAGCACATCTACGCTCAGCTGATCGACGACGCTAAAGGGCAGACGCTCGTCGCCGCCTCCTCGCTGGAAAAGGCGAGGCGTGAGGACGCCAAGACCGGCGCCAACATCGAGGCCGCCAAGGCGGTCGGTAAGCTGATCGCCGAACGCGCCAAGGAGAAGGGTATCAATGAGGTTGTCTTCGACCGCGGCGGCTATCTCTATCACGGGCGCGTCAAGGCACTGGCTGACGCCGCGCGTGAAGGCGGCCTCAACTTCTAACGGATTGATCGGACATGGCACAGGAACCCCGACGACAACGTGGCGAGCGCGGCGGACGCGAGCGCGAGGAGCGCGACAGCGAATTCCAGGACAAGCTTGTCCACATCAACCGGGTCGCTAAGGTGGTGAAGGGCGGGCGACGTTTCGCCTTCGCCGCGCTGGTGGTGGTCGGCGACCAGAAGGGGCGTGCTGGCTTCGGCCACGGCAAGGCGCGCGAAGTGCCGGAGGCGATCCGCAAGGCGACCGAAGCCGCCAAGCGCGCGCTGACCCGCGTGCCACTGCGCGAAGGCCGCACGCTGCATCACGACGTCCTCGGCCGTCATGGCGCCGGCAAGGTGTTCCTGCGCGCGGCTCCTCCGGGCACCGGCATTATCGCCGGCGGCCCGATGCGCGCAGTGTTCGAGACGCTCGGCATCCAGGACGTGGTGGCAAAGTCGCTCGGCTCGTCCAATCCGTACAACGTGGTGCGCGCGGCCTTCAACGCGCTAAAGCACCAGGATTCGCCGCGTTCGGTCGCCGCTCGCCGCAACATCAAGGTGTCGACGCTGCAGTCACGCCGCCGCGAGGGCTTCGAGGCGGAAACGACGGCAGAATGAGGAATTAGGCGATGGTTTCCGGAAAGACGATCAAGGTCGAGCAGGTCGCGAGCCCGCTGCGCCGCAATGGCGACCAGCGCGCGACGCTTATCGGGCTAGGGCTCAACAAGATCAGGCGCGTCAAGGATTTGCCGGACACGCCCGCCACGCGCGGCATGATCCGAAAAGTGCATCATTTGGTGCGGGTGGTGGGCGAAGCGAAATAAGAGGATATCATGAAACTCAACCAGATCGCCGACAATGCGGGCGCGCGCAAAAATCGCATGCGCATCGGGCGTGGCATCGGCTCCGGCATGGGCAAGACCGGTGGACGCGGCGGTAAGGGCCAGACCGCGCGCGCCGGAGCGCGCATCAAGGGCTTCGAAGGCGGCCAGATGCCGCTACACCGGCGACTACCCAAGCGCGGCTTCCGCAACACTCCGTTCGCGGTCAAGCTCAACGAGATCAATCTCGGTAGGGTCCAGGCGGCGATCGACGCCAAGCTCATCGATACCGGCAGCGCGATCGACGCGGCAGCCATGGTCAAGGCCGGGCTGATCCGTCGGGCCAAGGGCGGCGTGAAGCTGCTCGGCGACGGCGAGTTCAATGCTAAGGCCGACTTCGCGGTTTACCGCGCTTCCAAGTCCGCCATCGCGTCGATCGAAAAGGCCGGCGGCAGCGTGAGGATTCTCGCTCCAGCCGAGGAAGAAGGCACGGAGCTGAAGGGTAAGAGCGAGCGCGCCGCGCCGGAAGCCGCCAAGGGCGGCCAAAAGGAAAAGGCGAAGGGTGGCAAGGTCAAGCAAGCGACCGAGGGTGGCGAAAGACCCGGCTGAATAAGCCGGTTACGAATTGCGGTACGGTGCCTATCTAAGGCTACGGCGGGAGGGCACGGGATAGGTGGCAGGAGCGACTGATGGTCTCGGCAGCAGAACAACTGGCGGCCAATCTTAATTTCTCCGCACTGGCCAAGGCCGAAGAACTCAAGAAGCGGATCTGGTTTACGCTCGGCGCGCTGCTGGTCTACCGGCTGGGCACCTATATCCCGCTGCCCGGCATCGATCCCAACGCTTGGGAGCAGATCTTCAATACCCAAGCGGGAGGCATTCTCGGCATGTTCAATATGTTCTCCGGTGGCGGCATCCACCGGATGGCCATCTTCGCGCTCAACATCATGCCCTACATCTCGGCCTCGATCATCATCCAGCTGATGACGACGGTCTCGCCTACGCTCGAGGCGCTGAAGAAGGAAGGCGAGCAGGGTCGCAAGATCATGAACCAGTACACGCGGTATCTCACTGTGGTGCTGGCCGCGTTCCAGGCCTACGGCATTTCGATCGGCCTCGAGGGCGCGGGCAGCGTGGTGTCAGATCCCGGCTGGTTCTTTCGCATTTCGACCGTCATCACGCTCACCGGCGGCACCATCTTTCTGATGTGGCTCGGTGAGCAGATCACATCGCGTGGCATCGGCAACGGCATCTCGCTGATCATTTTGTCCGGCATCGTGGCGCAATTGCCCTCAGCGATCGCTGGCACCCTCGAACTGGGCCGCCAAGGCGCGCTGTCCACTGGCTTGATCCTTGCTGTCATCGTGATGGCGGTGGCGGTGATTGCCTTCATTGTGTTCATGGAACGTGCGCAGCGCCGGCTGCTCATCCAGTATCCGAAACGGCAGGTTGGCAACCGCATGTTCGAGGGGCAGTCCTCGCATCTCCCGCTCAAGCTCAACACTTCGGGCGTCATCCCGCCTATCTTCGCCTCGTCACTGCTGCTGTTGCCGACCACGGTCGCCAACTTCAATGCCGGCTCGGGGCCCGCCTGGCTCACTACCGTGACCACGCTGCTCGGGCATGGCCGGCCGTTGTTCCTGATCCTCTACATCGCACTAATCGTTTTCTTCGCGTTCTTCTACACCGCGATCGTATTTAACCCGACGGAGACCGCCGACAACCTGAAGAAGCACGGTGGCTTCATTCCCGGCATCCGTCCGGGCGAGCGCACCGCCGAGCACATCGACTATGTACTGTCGCGCATCACCGTCATCGGCGCGCTCTATCTAGCCGTGGTCTGCCTGATTCCGGAAATTCTTATTTCTTACGCCGCCGTACCGTTCTATTTCGGCGGCACATCGCTGCTAATTGTGGTCAGCGTCACCATGGACACGGTGGCGCAGATCCAGGGTTATCTGCTTGCGCATCAGTATGAGGGCCTGATCAAACGTTCGAAATTGAGAGGTCGTCAGAGATGAGATTGGTCATGCTTGGACCCCCGGGGGCGGGGAAGGGCACGCAAGCGCAGCGCCTGGTTCAGAAATACGGACTTCTTCATCTTTCCACCGGTGAGATCCTCCGCGCCGCCGTGGCATCCGGTACGCCGGCCGGTCTCAACGCGAAGGCCGCCATGGAACGCGGCGAGCTGGTGCCCGATGAGGTCGTGGTGGCGATCGTCGCCGAGCGTATCGCCCAGCCCGACGCCGAGCGCGGCTTCGTTCTCGACGGGTTCCCGCGCACGGTGCCGCAGGCGCAAGCGCTCGATCGCATTTTGGGTGAGCGCGGCGTCAAGCTCAACGCCGTCATCGAGCTCAAGGTGGACGAGGGCATCCTGGTCAAGCGCATCGAAACGCGCGTCACGCAAATGACGGCCCGCGGCGAGCGCTTGCGCTCGGATGACAATGCGGAGGTACTCAAGGGTCGTCTTGCAGCCTATCGGGAACTCACTGCCCCATTGGTCGACTACTACGCCGCTTCGGGCCTCCTGCGCAGCGTGGACGGAATGGCGCCAATAGATGCAGTCACCGCCGCCATCAACCGAATCCTGCGTTCGGTCGGCAAGGCCAAGCCCGCCCGGCGCAAGGCCAGGGCTGGCAAGGTGCTCAAGGCCCCGCAACCGAGGTCGGACGCCGGGCCGTCGGCTCGAAAAGGCACAAATCTGGGCTCAAATTGAGCTATCCAGGGCGTGCCAAAGACAAGGCAGCAACGCGCAAATCGCGCAGCCGGAGGTTGACGAGAGCGTGATGAATCCCTTAATAAGCAACGCATCCAGAAGTCTAACGCGATGCCGGGCCCCAGAAAATCCGGGGAAAGGTGTCGTGTTATGCTTTGCGCTGCGCCCTCCGGGGACACAAGAATTCGGCGCGTTGGGCGCGACTGACTGATAACAGGAGAGACCTTCGGTGGCTCGTATCGCGGGCGTAAACCTACCTACGAACAAGCGCGTCGTGATCGCGCTTCAGTACATCCATGGCATTGGGCGGAAGATTGCTCAGGACATTATGGACAAGGTTAGTTTGCCCCCGGGGCGGCGCGTCTCGCAGCTGACCGACGCTGAGGTACTACAGATCCGCGAGATCATCGACCGCGACTACATGGTCGAGGGCGACCTGCGTCGCGAAGTTTCGATGAACATCAAGCGGCTTATGGACCTCGGCTGCTACCGTGGGCTGCGCCACCGTAAAGGCCTCCCTGTCCGCGGCCAGCGCACCCACACCAATGCTCGTACCCGCAAGGGGCCAGCCAAGACGATCGCCGGTAGGAAGAAAGCCGAGACCAAGTAACAGGAATTGCCCGCGCCGGACCGGCTGCGGACCGCGAAAGGATTGATAATGGGTAAGGAAGCCACCCGCGTCCGCCGGCGCGAAAGAAAAAATATCGCGTCGGGCGTCGCGCACGTCGCTGCCTCGTTCAACAATACCATGATTACCATCACCGACGCGCAGGGCAACACCATTGCATGGTCGTCGGCGGGGACCATGGGGTTCAAGGGCTCGCGTAAGTCGACGCCCTACGCCGCGCAGGTCGCTGCTGAAGACGCCGCCAAGAAGGCGCAAGAGCACGGCATGCGCGCGCTCGAAGTTGAAGTTTCCGGCCCGGGCTCCGGCCGCGAGTCGGCGCTGCGCGCTTTGCAGGCGCAGGGCTTCACCATCACGTCGATCCGCGACGTGACGACGATTCCGCACAACGGTTGCCGTCCGCGTAAGCGTCGTCGCGTTTAATTTGCCGTTTCAGGCGGGTGTGGCAAGCGTCCGCCGCCGCCGAAATTTCCCCACTACGGCGGGTGGGATACGCGGAAGCAGGGTCCGCGCCGCTAGATAAAATAGGTGAAGATGTGATCCAAAAGAATTGGCAGGAATTGATCAGGCCAAACAAACTGCAGGTGACCACCGGCACCGACGCCGCACGGGTTGCTACCGTCGTCGCCGAGCCGCTCGAGCGCGGGTTCGGTGTGACACTGGGCAATGCGCTGCGCCGCATCCTCTTGTCATCACTGCAAGGGGCCGCGGTGCAATCGGTGCATATCGACGGTGTGCTGCACGAGTTCTCCTCGATCGCCGGCGTGCGCGAGGATGTTACCGACATCATACTCAACATCAAGGACATCGCCATCAAGATGCAGGGTGAAGGCCCCAAGCGGATGGTGGTAAAGAAACAGGGCCCGGGCACCGTGACCGCGGGCGAGATCCAGACTGTAGGCGACGTGGTTGTGCTCAATCCGGACCTCGTGCTGTGCACGCTTGACGAGGGCGCCGAGATCCGTATGGAGTTCACCGTCAATACCGGTAAGGGCTATGTGCCGGCCGAGCGCAACCGCCCGGAGGACGCGCCGATCGGTCTGATCCCGGTCGACAGTCTCTATTCGCCCGTGCGCAAGGTCTCTTACAAGGTCGAGAACACTCGCGAGGGCCAGATCCTCGACTACGACAAGCTGACAATGACGATCGAGACTAATGGTGCAGTGTCGCCGGAGGACGCGCTCGCTTACGCCGCGCGCATCCTACAAGATCAGCTCCACGTCTTCGTTAACTTCGAGGAGCCGCGCAAGGAGACCGCCGCCGAGGCGATCCCCGATCTCGCGTTCAACCCGGCCTTTCTCAAGAAGGTCGACGAGCTCGAGCTCTCGGTGCGTTCGGCCAACTGTCTCAAGAACGACAATATTGTCTATATCGGCGATCTCGTTCAGAAGACCGAAGCCGAGATGCTACGAACGCCGAACTTCGGGCGCAAGTCGCTCAACGAGATCAAGGAAGTGCTGGCGCAGATGGGCCTGCACCTCGGTATGGAAGTACCGGGCTGGCCACCGGAGAACATCGAAGAGCTCGCCAAGCGCTTCGAGGATCATTACTGAGCCGCGCTGCGGCCTGAGAAGAAATCAGGAGCGCTAAGCGATGCGTCATGGAAAAGTTCACCGCAAGCTCGGCCGACATTCATCGCACCGCCGCGCCCTGCTCGCGAACTTGGCAGCCGCGCTGATCAAGCACGAGCAGATCATCACCACGCTGCCGAAGGCGAAGGAATTGCGTCCGGTGGTAGAGAAGCTGGTTACCCTCGCCAAAAAGGGCGGGCTGTCCGGGCGTCGGCAGGCGATCGCGGAAATGCGCAACGTTGCCATGGTGCGCAAATTGTTCGACGTGATCGGCCCGCGCTACAAGGAGCGCCAGGGCGGCTACACCCGCGTGCTCAGGGCTGGCTTCCGCTACGGCGATTCCAGCCCGCAGGCGGTCATCGAGTTCGTCGACCGAAACGTCGAGGCGCGCGGCAAAGATTCTGGGCCGGTGCAGGAGGAGAAGCCGGCGGAAGACGCGACCGCAGCGGCTTAAGTCTCCTCCTTGCTTCTGCAACCTTGTTCCAGAAATCCCGGGCTTCGGGGACCTCATGCGCGGCCTTCATTTGGCACGGCAGGGAGCCTATATCTCGACGGTTAGCCAAGATTCGATGCCATGCGCCTGAAACGACCGATCGCTGCCTTGTTTGCCACCTTCGCGTTGGTTGTGGCCGCCTCGGCCCAGGAACGGCGCGTGCCGACTCCGAACGAGTTGCGGCTGTCCTATGCCCCGGTTGTGCAGCACGTGGAGCCGGCGGTGGTCAACGTCTATGCCGCTAAGGTAATCGAGAGCCGCAATCCGCTGTTCGACGATCCGATTTTCCGCCAGTTCTTCGGCGTACCCGGCGGCGACCGCCAGCAAATTCAGCGCTCACTCGGCTCCGGGGTGATCGTCGATCCCTCCGGCCTGGTGGTGACCAACGTGCACGTGATCGAGGGCGCCGACGAAGTCAAGGTCTCGCTCTCTGACAAGCGCGAATTCGAAGCCACCATCGTGCTAAAGGATAAACACAGCGACCTTGCAGTGCTGCGCCTGAAGGATTCGCACGAGCGTTTTCCGTCGCTCGATTTCGCCAATTCCGACACGCTCGAGGTTGGCGACGTGGTGCTCGCCATCGGCAACCCGTTCGGGGTTGGGCAGACGGTGACGCACGGGATTGTCTCGGCACTGGCGCGTACGCAGGTCGGCATCACCGATTACCAGTTCTTCATCCAGACCGACGCCGCCATCAATCCCGGCAATTCAGGCGGCGCGCTGGTCGATCTCAGCGGGCGCCTGGTTGGCATCAATACCGCGATCTTCTCGCGTTCGGGCGGCTCGCAGGGCGTCGGCTTTGCCATTCCCGCCAACATGGTGCAGGTGGTGGTGGCTTCCGCTAAGGGCGGCAGCCCTGCTGTACTGCGCCCTTGGCTCGGCGCCAAACTGCAGCAGGTGACCGCCGACATTGCCGACACCATGGGGCTAAAGCGTCCAGCCGGCGCGCTGGTCGCCAGCGTCGCCAAAGGCGGTCCGGCGGAACGCGGTGGACTGAAGGCCGGCGATGTCATCACCTCGGTCGACGCGCAACCGGTCGACGACATCAACGCCTTCGACTACCGCTTTGCCACCAAACCGATCGGCGGCACGGCAACGCTCGCCGTGCTGCGCTCCGGCCGCGAAATGTCCTTGAAGGTCGCACTGCAGCCGGCACCGGCGACACCGCGCGACGAGATCACCATTCGCTCGCGTTCGCCTTTTTCCGGCGCCAGGGTTGCCAACCTGTCGCCCGCGCTCGCTGACGAGCTGCAGATCGAGAGTGCCGACGAGGGCGTGGTCATCGTCGACGTGGACAACGGGTCCTATGCCCGCAATCTCGGCTTCCAACGCGGCGACGTAATCGTTGCAGTAAACAACGAGCGCGTCACCAGCACCCGCGAGCTTGAGCGCGTGACCAGCTCGCCGAGTCGTGCTTGGCATATCACCATCCGCCGCGGTGGCCAGCAGATCACCGTTGTGTTCAACGGGTGAATCTGGATGGCTCCGCGCGCTAAAGCAGGACCCACGCTGTTCGCGGCTGCGGGCCTCGACAAGGAGGCGCCCCGTCCGCTCGCTGATAAGTTGCGCCCGCAGAAGCTCAGTGAAGTGGTCGGACAGAACCATCTACTCGGCCTGGACGGCGCGCTCACCCGCATGCTGGAAGCGCGCTCGCTCGGCAGCCTGGTGTTCTGGGGGCCGCCCGGCAGCGGCAAGACCACGGTAGCGCGGCTGTTGGCGCAGGCGACCGACCTGCATTTCGAGCAAATTTCCGCGATCTTCACCGGCGTCGCCGACCTGAAGAGAGTATTCGAAGAGGCGCACCGTCGCCGCGAGCTGGGGCAGGGCACGCTTCTGTTCGTCGACGAGATCCATCGCTTCAACCGGGCGCAGCAGGACTCATTTTTGCCGGTGATGGAGGACGGCACCATTGTTCTGGTCGGCGCCACCACCGAAAATCCGTCGTTCGAACTCAATGCGCCGCTGCTGTCACGCGCACGCGTGCTCGTGTTCAAATCGCTCGACCCGGAAGCAATTGAGAAGCTGCTCAAGCGCGCCGAGGCGATCCAAGACCGCACACTGCCGCTCGACGCCGAGGCGCGGACCGCGCTCATCCGCATGGCTGACGGCGACGGCCGCGCCGCGCTGACGCTGGTCGAGGAAGTCTGGCGTGCAGCGCGCACGGGCGAGACGTTTGGCACCGCCAAGCTGCAGGAGATTGTGCAGCGCCGCGCGCCGATCTACGACAAGTCGCAGGATGCCCATTACAACCTGATCAGTGCGCTGCACAAGTCGGTGCGCGGCTCTGATCCTGACGCCGCCCTCTATTATCTCTGCCGCATGTTCGATGCCGGCGAGTCGCCGCTCTACATCGCGCGTCGCGTCGTGCGCATGGCGATCGAGGACATCGGGCTCGCCGATCCGCAGGCGCTGATGGTCGCCAATGCCGCCAAGGACGCTTACGATTTTCTGGGTTCACCGGAAGGTGAGCTGGCGATTGCGGAAGCGGTGATCTACGTCGCGACCGCGCCTAAATCGAACGCTGCTTATGCCGCCTTCGGTTCCGCCATGCGCACGGCGAAGGAAGCTGGTTCCTTGCTGCCGCCCAAGCATATCCTTAACGCGCCGACCAAGCTGATGCGCGACGAAGGCTACGGGCGCGGCTACGCCTATGACCACGACGCAGAGGAAGCCTTTTCCGGGCAGAATTATTTCCCCGAGGTGCTGGAGCGGCAGAAATTCTACGATCCGCCCGAGCGAGGGTTCGAACGCGAGATCAACAAGCGTCTGGAATATTGGGCCAGGTTGCGCAAGGAGCGCGGTCACTCGTGAGCCGCGGACGCAATGGCCCGCGTCAGCCAGGCGGCGGACGGCAGCAATCCGGGCCAAGACATTGGGACCGCAGTCGATCGCAGCATTTTAACCGTCACCCTGAGGTGCGAGCGCAGCGAGGCTCGAAGACCGCCCGCCCGCGCCATGCATCCTTCGAGGAGCGCCGCGCACCTCAAGATGACGGAGCAAAGGGGCTTCTGGTCGGCGTCCGAACCGTCACCGTCACCAGCGACGAAAACAACATGCGCGTCGACCGATTCTTCGAGGCGCACTTTCCTGGCCTGTCGTTCAGCCACATCCAGCGCATCATCCGCAAAGGCGAAGTGCGCGTGAACGGCAAGCGCACGCAGCCGAAAGCGCGTCTGGAAGCAGGGCAGTCGGTGCGCATTCCGCCGCTCAACCCGGCGGCGCCGAAACCGCGTGAAGATGCGCCGCAGGCGCAAAAGGACCGCGCCTTCCTCAAGTTGATCACGCTCTACGAAGACAACGACATGCTGGTTCTCAACAAGCCTATAGGACTTGCGGTGCAGGGCGGCTCCGGCACCAGACGCCATATCGACGGCATGCTGGAGGCGCTACGCGAGCCACACGCCGACGCTCAGCGCCCGCGCCTGATACACCGGCTCGACAAGGACACTGCCGGCTGTTTGTTGGTGGCCAAGACACGCTTTGCCGCCTCGGCGCTAGCGAAGACCTTTCGTTCGCGTTCGGCGCGTAAGATCTACTGGGCGCTGGTGGTCGGCGTGCCGAAGCCGCGCCAGGGCCGCATCTCCACCTTCCTTGCCAAACAGGAATTGGAGGAGGACTCCTTCGTGCGCATCGCCAAACACGGCGAGAAGGATGTCGTGCATGCTGTCACCTATTACGCGGTGGTGGAAACGGCGGCGCAGACGCTTTCCTGGGTGTCGCTCAAGCCGGTAACCGGCCGCACGCATCAACTGCGTGTGCACATGAACCATATGGGCCATCCGATCGTCGGCGATCGGAAATATTTCCACAAACAGAACTGGGAATTGCCAGGTGGAATGCAAGACAAATTACACCTGCTCGCGCGACGCATCGTGGTACCGCATCCGCGTGGCGGCATGATCGATGTCTCGGCCCCGCTGCCGCCGCACATGGCGCAGTCCTGGAACCTGCTCGGCTTTGACGCCAAGCGCTACGACCCGATCGAGGAGGCACCGGAGGAGGACTAGCCGGCTGCCCGCGCAAAGCATATTTGAGAGTCATGGCGCGCCCCTATCGTTTGATCTTCTTTTTCGCGTTCGCTGCGCTTGCCGCAGCGCCGACGCACGCGCAAACCGGCGATGAGCGCTACACCATTATGCGCCCGGAGCCTGGCACGTCGCAGCCTGAGCCCTGGCTGGCGCCAAAATACAAGTCGCCGCGCGGCACCGTCCAGTATCCGGTGATTCCGCCGCCGGCGCGCTCGCCACAGCCGCATGTCATGACCAAGCCGCCTCTGGTGGTGCCGCAGACCGGACAGGTGCTGCAGAATTTGCCGACCGTGGCACCATCCGGCCCGCACCGCACCGAGACCTATCAGGACCGCGCCGTGCGCTGCACGCATCAGGCCGGCGTATACGGTCAAACCGCCGGAAATCCCAGCGCCTACGTCGGCACCTGCATCAATCAATAGTTAGACCTCCCCATCACCTGCGCGTGCGAACGGCCGTCACTCCTATTCGCCGGGATCACCAGCAGATTGGCTTCGATACTGTCACTTTTTGATGAACTCGCTTCGTCCAACCGTGCGGTGCTTGCCGGTGAGAAGGCCGACGGCGAGAGAATAACAGGTGATGACGCACCTCGCCTTGCGCAATCAGATGCGCGTTGCAAGGCTTCGTCGACCAGGGTTGTCTCGTCGTCAAAATACGTCTGCAAGTTCGATGTAGTCGACCTGAGGCAAGTCTCTGCCGTGCGCAGCACGTATCCCTAGCGCAGCGTTTTGCCTTCGCCCATCAGCGAGGCGGACGCCTACCGCAGGCTGGCGTTGAACGCCTCCAGCGCCACCTGTCCCGGGCAGAGCTCTTTTTCCGACAACGTGTTGAGCGGCGCCTGGACGGTACGCAGATGCCCGTGCAGGTCTTCTGGCTCCTTTTCGACGTAAAGCAGACCAGTGACGATCTGTCCCTTGGCGGCGTGATGTTGCAGGAAGCTGAGCGCGGCGCCGCGATCGTGCAGATCGTAGTCGGAGGCGAGCTTGCGCAGGGCTAGCTTTGAGCCGTCGTGCTGCTCGACGATTTCGACCGTGCCGGGCTCCTGTTTAATCTCGATCGGCATGCGGCTCAGCATGAAATCGAGCCGGTTCACCGCCTCGTTGTGCTCGCGCACGAAATCGAAGCTCTTGGTCGAACCGGCGTGGTTATTGAAGGCAACGCACGGCGAGATTACGTCGATGAAGGCGGCGCCCTGGTGGGCGATGGCCGCCTTGATGATTGGCACTAGCTGCTGCTTGTCGCCGGAGAAGGAACGGGCGACGAAGGAAGCGCCGAGCTGCAGCGCCATGGCGACGAGATCGATGGAATTGTCGGTGTTGATGAAGCCGCGCTTCGACTTGGAACCGCGGTCGGCAGTGGCGGAGAACTGGCCTTTGGTCAGTCCGTACACGCCGTTGTTCTCGACGATGTAGACCATGTTGACGCCGCGTCGCAGGCAGTGGGCGAACTGGCCGAGTCCGATCGAAGCGCTGTCGCCGTCGCCCGACACGCCGAGATAGATTAGGTCGCGGTTGGCAAGGTTGGCGCCGGTGAGCACCGAGGGCATGCGGCCGTGCACCGAATTGAACCCGTGCGAATTGCCGAGGAAATAGGTCGGGGTCTTTGACGAGCAGCCGATGCCGGAGATCTTCGCCACGCGGTGCGGCTCAATCGACAGATCGAAGCAGGCCTGGATGATGGCGCCAGTGATCGAATCGTGCCCGCAGCCGGCACACAACGTCGAGACGGTGCCCTCATAGTCGCGGTGGGTGTAGCCGAGCTCGTTCGTCGGCAGGTTCGGGTGATGGAACTTCGGCTTGGCTAGATACGTCATGAGGCTACCTTCAATGGCGTCACTTTCAGCTTGTCGAGATGATCGCCGATCGCCTTGGCGATGAAACGGGCGGTGATCGGCGTGCCGTCGTAATGCAGGATCGGCACCAGCCGCACTGGATCGATGCCGCATTCGTTGACAATGAGCGAACGAAGCTGGCCGTCTCGGTTCTGCTCGACAACGAACACGAAATCATGGTCGGCGACGAAACTGCTAACGCTCGAGTGGAACGGGAAGGCGCGAATCCGCATACGGTCGAGCGAATGGCTGCGTGCTTCGATCATGCCAATCGCCTCGTCCATCGCCGGCGAAGTCGAGCCGTAATAGATGACGCCGTATTTGGTCGGCTTACCGGCATTGGCGAGGAGCGGCCGAGGTACCAGGTCCTTGGCAGTTTCGAGCTTGCGGATCAGCCGCTGCATATTGTCAACGTAGGGGGCGCCTTCCTCGGTGTAGCGCGCGTAGCGGTCGCGCGAACTGCCGCGGGTGAAGAACGACCCCTTGGTCGGATGTGTGCCCGGATAGGTGCGGTAGGGGATACCGTCGCCGTCGACGTCGAGGTAGCGGCCGAATTCCTTGCCGGCATCGAGTTCTTCTGCGGTCATTACCTTGCCGCGGTCGTATTTGCGCTCGTCGTCCCAGGTGAGCGGGCGGCAGAGGTGGTGGTTCATGCCGATGTCGAGGTCGAGCATGACGAAGATTGGCGTCTGCAGCCGGTCGGCGAGGTCGAAGGCTTGTGCGCCCATGTCGAAGGCTTCGGCCGGATCCTCGGGGAACAAGAGTACGTGCTTGGTGTCGCCGTGCGACGCATAGGCGCAGGAGATGATGTCGCACTGCTGCGTGCGCGTCGGCATACCGGTCGAGGGGCCGGCACGTTGCACATCGAACACCACCGTGGGGATTTCGGCGAAATAGGCAAGCCCAATAAACTCCTGCATTAGCGAAATGCCGGGGCCAGAAGTGGCGGTAAACGCGCGCGCGCCATTCCAGCCGGCGCCGATCGCGATGCCAATGGAGGCGAGCTCGTCCTCGGCCTGGATGATGGCGTATCGAGCCTGCTTGGTTTGCGGATCAACGCGGAACTTGGCGCAGTGGCGGGTGAAGGCGTCGGCGAGCGACGATGACGGCGTGATGGGATACCAGGCGCAGACCGTTGCGCCGCCATAGAGGGCACCGAGCGCGGCCGCGGAGTTACCCTCGATGAAAATGCGGTTGCCGACCTTGTCGCACTTCTTCAGGCGCAAACCGATCGCATTGAGGTTGAGCGTCGCGTAATCGCGGCCGACATGCAGCGCCTTGATGTTGGGCTCGATCAGCCTTTCCTTGCCCTTGTATTGTTCGCCAATAAGCTGCTCGACGACTTTTGCGTTCATGTCGAGCAGGACGGTAAGCACGCCGATATAGATGATGTTCTTGAACAGCTGGCGCTGACGCGGGTCGGTGTATTCGCGGTTGCAAATCGCGGTCAGCGGCACGCCGATCACGGTGATGTCCGGGCGGAACTTCGAGGCGGGGAGCTGCTTGGTCGAATCGTAGAGCAAATAGCCGCCGGGCTCGATGCCGGCGATGTCCTTGTCGAAGGTCTGAGGGTTCATCGCGACCATCAGGTCGGTGCCGCCGCGCGCGCCCAGGTGGCCCGCTTCCGACACGCGCACCTCATACCAGGTCGGCAAGCCCTGGATGTTGGACGGGAAGATGTTGCGCGGCGCCGCCGGGATGCCCATACGGAGCACCGCGCGCGCGAACATCTCGTTAGCGCTGGCGGAACCAGAGCCGTTGACGTTGGCGAAACGGACGACGAAGTCGTTTACGCGGCTGATCGGGCTGGCGGTCGACATGAAGTTCCCGCGTGAGTCATTTCCAGTAAGAATTTTTGCATGTCCCAAGCGCCGGTCGGGCAGCGTTCAGCACACAGGCCGCAATGCAGGCAGACGTCCTCGTCCTTCACCATCACGCGGCCAGTCTTTAGGCCGCCCTGAACGTAGAGATCCTGACTGAAGTTCTTCGACGGCGCATTGAGGCGCGTGCGCAGATCGGCTTCCTCGCCATTGACTGTGAAGGTGATGCAGTCCATAGGGCAGATGTCGACGCAAGCGTCGCATTCGATGCAAAGCTGCGAGGTGAACACAGTCTGCACGTCGCAGTTGAGGCAGCGCCCGGCTTCCGCTAGCGCCAACTGCGGATCGAAGCCAAGTTCGACCTCGGCCTTGATGTCTTTGAGTGCCACTATCTTGTCGCGCAGTGGCACCTTGTAGCGGTGGTCGAGGACCACTTCGTTCGTATAGCTCCACTCGTGGATGCCCATCTTCTGGCTGATCAGTTCGACCGCCGGGGCCGGGCGGTCGCCGATGTTCTCGCCGTTGAGTAGCTTATCGATGGAGACGGCGGCCTCGTGGCCGTGTGCCACCGCCCAGATGATGTTCTTCGGACCGAAGGCGGCGTCGCCGCCGAAGAACACCTTCGGATGCGTCGAGGCCATGGTCTTTGGATCGACCTTGGGCATGTCGTGCGCGTCGAATTCGATGCCGATATCGCGCTCGATCCAGGGAAAGGCATTTTCCTGACCGACCGCCACGAGCACGTCGTCGCAGGGGAAGTACTGATCCGGCTCGGACGTGGGCACCAGCTTACGGCGGCCCTTGTCGTCGTATTGCGCCTTCACCTTTTCGAAGGTGATGCCGGTGAGCTCGCCGTTATTGTGGGTGAATTGCTTGGGCACCAGGTAATTGTGGATCGGGATGCCCTCGTGCATTGCGTCTTCCTTTTCCCAGGGCGACGCTTTCATCTCGTCGAACCCCGAGCGCACCACAACCTGTACGTCCTCGCCGCCGAGCCGGCGCGACGAACGGCAGCAGTCCATCGCGGTATTGCCGCCGCCAAGCACGACCACTCGCTTGCCGATTTTTGTGACGTGGCCAAACGAGACCGAGGACAGCCAGTCGATGCCAATATGGATGTTCTTGGCCGCTTCCTTGCGGCCGGGGATGTCGAGCTCGCGCCCGCGCGGCGCACCCGAGCCTACGAAGATCGCGTCCCAGCCGTCAGCGAGCAGGGCCTTCATGCTATCGATGCGTTTGTTGCCGCGGAATTCGACCCCAAGGTCAAGGATATAACCGCATTCCTCGTCGATCACGCTATCCGGCAGGCGGAATTTCGGGATCTGCGTGCGGATCATGCCGCCCGCTTTGGGGTCTTGGTCGAAAACGACGCAGTGATAACCGAGAGGCGCGAGGTCGCGCGCCACTGTGAGCGAGGCGGGGCCGCCGCCTACCAGCGCAATGCGTCTGCCGTTCTTGCGTGCGGCGGGCTTCGGCAGGCGCCCCTTAATGTCATCCTTATAATCGGCGGCGACGCGCTTCAAGCGGCAGATCGCGACCGGCTGATTTTCCACCCGCACGCGCCGGCAGGCCGGCTCGCAGGGCCGGTCGCAGGTGCGGCCCAGCACGCCCGGAAACACGTTGGATCTCCAGTTGATCATGTAGGCGTCGGAATAACGCCCCGCCGCAATCAAACGGATGTATTCCGGGACCGCTGTATGGGCCGGACAGGCCCATTGGCAATCGACTACCTTGTGGAAGTAGTCCGGCGCGGCAATGTTGGTGTTCTTCATTCATTCCTCGAAACGCGCCCCGCACCGCCACTGATCGGAGCGGTGTAGCATTGTAGTCCCTGGCCGCTTGCAGTTCCCTATGCGCGGTCTTCTTCTCGAGCCGCGATTCACGGCCGGAATATATGGGGTAGAACCCCCCAAGGCTACCCATCTTCGCTTCTAACAGGATCTATCAAGCACGCGTGTTAACAAGGGGTTTTTCCCGGAAAGCGGCGGAAGAACGGCATCGGGGTTCCACTAGGTATGGCTAAGTCCGCCCGGCCGACGGACGTTCAATTTTGCATTGCACAATGCGCGGGCCGCGTGACACAGCTTTACAAAATGTGATGAAAGTCTCTGAAGAAACCAAAACCGACATCCGTCGTATGGGTGACCTCATCGAGGACAATTCGCAGCGAGCGGCGCGCCGCAGCGCGCGCCAGCGATTGCGCAAACGGTTCTATCAGTACGCCTCGGTTGGGGACGTCCCGGGCGAGGGCGGCTTTCCGCTACTGCTCGACGGCAAGCCGGTCAGAACGCCGTCGCGCCGTCAACTCGCCGCGCCGACGCCCCGGCTCGCCGCTGCCATCGCCGAGGAATGGAACGCGCAGGAGAAGGTGATCGACCCGGTGCACATGCCGCTTACTCGACTCGCTAACGCGATCATCGACGCGGTGACAGCGGCGCCCGATCCGGTTGCCAAGGAGGTGGCGAATTATCTCTCCTCCGATCTGTTGTTCTATCGAGCCCAAACGCCTGACAGCTTGGTGGAGCAGCAGACTCGGGCCTGGGATCCGGTGCTCGCGTGGGCGAACCATACTTTTGGTGCCCGTTTCGTGCTGGCGCAGGGCGTCATGCACGTTGTGCAGCCGGAGCAGGCGTTGGCGGCCGCGAGCGCCAGCATCCCCTCCGACCCATGGCGGCTCGGCGCGCTATCAGCAATCACCACGCTGACGGGCTCGGCCCTGTTGGCGCTGGCGCTGATGGACGGGGCGATGGAACCGGAAGCGGTCTGGGCGGCGGCGCATGTGGACGAGGACTGGCAGATGCAGAAATGGGGCCACGACGAGCAGGCCGTCGAACGCCGGGCCTACCGCCAGGGTGAATTCGACGCGGCCGTCGCAATATTGCGAGCCCTTCAGGTCTAAAATCGCTGAACTGCCGGATGTATTTGCGCGGCGGCGGTATAACCAGGATGGGCGTGCTTACACCTACTCGGGTCCCGGAAAAAGAGCAGCTGACTTGTTTGCTCTGCTCGCACTGATGGAAACGTGCATCGTCACGAAAATAAGGCCATCCGAGTCAGATCGACGCCGGCTGGGCCGGTTTAAAAGCGGCGGCCTCGCCTGTCTGCGCGCCTCGTCGCAACGTTCGATCTTGTTAGGCGGCGTCTTCGGTGCCCCCAGGGCGTGCAGCGTGGCGCCGCAATTAAGTCAACTTACGCGGCAATGGCGCCGCCGGGAATCCACGGCATCGCGAAATTGACTTCGCACGCATGCTGTCTCCGGTGACCCCCACGCCAACGCTGAAATGCGCACTCTGAGTTCAAGCAGACGAAGACGCGTCGCCGCGATGAGCGGCGAGTGCCGGAGTTCATGACCGGGATCATCGACCGCTATGTGGAAAAGTACCGTCCCATACTGCTCAGGAACAACACGCAAGAATCGGCGTTCTGGATCTCGTCAACCACAGGCACCCAATTCACCATCAAGAATATGGGTACGCTGATTTCGAAGATCACCGCGCAAACCTTGGGTGTCGACGTGTCGCCGCATTTGTTCCGAATGTCAGCAGCAACCACGGCTGCCGTCTACGGCACATCAACGCCTCATCTGGCAAGCGGGGTGTTGGGGCACCGCGACGAACGCATCACCGAAGAACACTACAATCGCGCACGCAGCCTCCACGCCGCCGCGATTCTCGCGGACATAATAGAGGCGTACAAACAGGCGGCTGAGTCCGGTCGAAAGCGAGCACTGTAGTGTCCCGGGTTCGACTCCCGACGCGCTCACTCGACAATTATGGCTTAGCCAGCGAGCGCCTTTTTCCAAGTTGGGGTACACAATGGGGTACACATTTCGAGCTGGTTGCTAGGCTCTGGTCGGCCTCCGACTCATGCTCCTACTAGCCAGCGGCGATCCTGCCGGCTCCCCTTCCTCTAAAAGCCTTGTGCGTTCAGTGGAAAGATCGGACTCTAACTCCGAGAATCTAGGTTCGAATCCTAGTTCCCCAGCCATTCCCACGCCACTCGGTGAAATGGTCGAAACCAGTGCCTTTGCCCGATGTAGAATACGGGTTGGAGGGCAGTTCAATGACTGATCCGGCCCAACGCCGTACGGAGCGCAGGCTCGCTGCAATCTTGGCGGCCGACGTAGCCGGTTACAGCCGGTTGATGGGCTCCGACGAGGTGGGAACGGCGCAGGCTCTACTTGAACACCGGGCTGCTATCGAACCGCTTGTGAGCGGTCGCGGTGGCCGGGTGGTCAAGACCACCGGCGACGGCGTGCTGTTGGACTTTTCTTCTATCGTGGCCGCGGTCGAGTGCGCTGCGGCGATCCAAAAGCTCATGGCGGAGCGTAACGCCTGTCTGCCGCCCGATCGGCAAATGCTGTTTCGCATTGGCATCAATTTGGGCGATGTGCTCATCGAGGGCGACGACATCCTCGGCGACGGCGTGAACATCGCGGCGCGGCTCGAAAGCATTGCCGAACCAGGAGGCATCTGCATCTCCGATGACGCTTACCGACAAGTTCAAGGGAAAGTTTCTGCCCAATTCGTCGATAGCGGCGCGTACCAGCTGAAAAATATTGCGCGCCCGGTTCGGGTTTACCGTGTTTCGCCTCAAGGAACCGCCGGCACTATAGAAACTAAGCTAACGCTGCCGGAGAAGCCCTCGATCGCTGTTCTTCCCTTCGACAATATGAGCGATGCCGCCGAGGACGTTTATTTTGCCGATGGGATTGCGGAAGACATCATAACCGAGCTGTCACGCTACCCGGACCTGTTTGTCGCCGCCCGCAATTCGTCCTTCACTTATCGAGGCAAGGCGGTACGGGTTACTGATGTGGCGCGTGAACTTGGCGTTCACTACGTACTCGAAGGCAGCGTACGTCGCGCGGGCAATCGAGTTCGGATCGGTGCTCAACTGATCGATGCGGGTACCGGCAAGCACCTTTGGGCGCAACGTTATGATCGTAGCTTGGATGATCTTTTCTCGGTTCAGGATGACGTGACGCAGAGCATCGTAGCGGTACTACCAGCGCGGGTGCAGGCGGCGGCCCTTGAGCAATCAAGTCGCAAGACAAGCAGTTCACTGGACGCCTATGATCATTTGTTGCGCGGGAAGTATTTCCATCATCTGGAAACTGCGAACGCCAACCGCGATGCCGAGGCTCACTTTGATCGCGCGATCGAATTAGACCCACGCTTCGCATCAGCCCACGCCTGGAAAGCCTGCACGATTGGCCAGGCCTTAAACAACGAATTCCGGCCTCGCACCCCGGAACTCTTCCAAGAAATGACCCAAACGGTCGAACGCGCGATGAGCATCGATGAGAACGACACCGAGTGCCATCGCATCATGTGCCGCATTGCGCTGATACAGGGGCAATTTGCCAAAAGCGAACATCACCTAGAGTGCGCACTTGCGCTCAATCCAAATGATCCGCGACTGGTCGTTCAACGCGGCATCAACCTCACCTTCTTAGGTGATCCCGGGGAAGCCATACCGTGGATCGAACGCGCGATGCGGCTCGACCCATTCTCGGCTCACCGCTACTACCTCGACTTGGTGCGAGCCTTGTTTATGGCTGGACGTCCGACAGATGCAATCCTTGTTTTGGAACGGACAGCTCGCACGCATTGGGAGCATTACGTGTGGCTCGCGGCTTGCTGCGCCGCCGCGGACAGGCACACGGCAGCGCATGAAGCAGGGCGGGAAGCCATTGCGCTACGCCCCATTCTATCCATCGCGGCGTACATCGACGGGCGGTTTGCGTGGCGACGGGCCGAAGACAAGACACGCCTGCGCGACGCGCTCATGCAAGCTGGACTGCCGCCATAAATCGGCAAACGATATTCGATCGCCACATTCTGGCCTTCAACATAGCCGGCTTCCTTCAGGCCGTGATGGAATGCATCCACCTCAGAAGCCTAGCCAACCGCCGATCCGCCATTTAGAAATCCGATCACCGGCATCTTCGATTGCTGCGCGTGGGTCGCGGACGCCCAAGCAATCGCTCCTCCGCCCGCAAGCGTGATGAACTCGCGCCGCTTCATTCGATCACCTCGTCGGCGAAGGTGTAGAGCTGCGGCGGGATTGTAAGGCCGAGCGCGTCGGCGGTGTTGTGGTTAATTACCAGAT
>Ga0207730_1000023_pt1 | contig 22494 bp, 20 predicted proteins | sample LuqExpMetageno71_FD_187828 | JGI IMG/M metagenome (GOLD analysis project Ga0207730, IMG submission 187828) | Tropical forest soil microbial communities from Luquillo Experimental Forest, Puerto Rico - Sample 71 (SPAdes) | ecosystem: Environmental > Terrestrial > Soil > Tropical forest ...
TCACCAGCGCGGCAATGCCTGTCGTCATGCCGCGCAAGAAATTGTTCTTGTCGCTGTTCGCGCTGGCGGCGAACGACCAGTTCCACTACGACCGGTACTTCCAAATGTTGCCGAGCGGGCCCGACGCCCGGGCCGAATTCTCGCGCGGCTATTTCGAATTGGCCTCTGCGCTCGATCCACGGCCACAGACGCTTGCGATCGTCGGCGCCGACGCCGAATTTTCCGCCCTAGCCATGCAAGGTGCGCGGGAGAACGGTGCGAAGCACGGCTTCCGAATTGTCTACGACCGTACGTACCCGCCGGGCACCGTGGAGTTCGATTCGTTGGTTCGTGCTATCAAGGCGAGAAATCCCGACCTGGTCTACATAGCGTCGTATCCAACGGATTCGGTTGCGCTGATCCGAGCCGTTCATGAGGTGGGGCTGGGGGCCCGGATGCTGGGCGGCAGCATGATTGGCCTGCAATTCGCTGAACTGAAGTCACGGCTTGGCCCGCTGCTGAACGGCATCGTCGCCTACGATTTGTACGCGCCCGAGCCGACCATGCGATTTTCCGGGATCGTGTCGTTCCTCGAACGTTATCGCCATCGTGCGGCAACGGCCGGGGTCGATGCGCTCGGGTTCTACCTGCCGCCCTACGCGTACGCCGAAATGCAGATCCTCGAAGCGGCCGTGAAAGGGGTGGGCTCGCTCGACGACGACAAGCTCGCCGATTACATCCGCAGGTCGACCTTCGACACGGTGGTCGGGCCGATATCGTTCGGCTCGAGGGGCGAATGGGCTGAGCCCCGCATTTTGTACGTGCAATATCGAGGCGTTCAAGGCAATGACGTCGAGCAGTTCAAGCACGCGGGCAAGGCCGTTATTCTGTATCCGCTGCGCTTCAGATCGGGCGAGCTGATGAGTCCGTTCGTGCCGACGAAACACTGATGTCACCCGCGCTTTTGAGAGCGGAGCTGCGAGTCGGCCTGAATGTGAGCTCCCGCTGCTGGCCGGGATCGGATTGACTACCGTATCCCGGGTCCTTTCGACTACTCCTAGCCGGGGACCGCTTTTGGGGCCGAGCCTAACAGTGTAGCGGGCGGTGATGACGCGAAACCGTCATCGGCCGCTAAGGAACCGCGCTGCCGCCAATCCCATTGCCATCGCTCCGATGACGAAACCGCACGACGAGGCTGCCTGAAGCGCATCGAGCATTTGGCCCTGATTGAGCAGAACGATCGCTTGAAAGGCATACAGGCCGGGCACCATGATGATGATCCCCGGTACGGTGATGGCGATGCGCGGCTCATTGAGGCGCCGATGGACCAGCGACCCGGCGAGCCCAACTGTCAATGCAGCAAGAAACGTTGCTGGCGCAAGCATCATGCCACCGTCATGCAAAGCAAGCCGTAGCTCGTTGGCTCCAAACGCCAAGAGGCCCACGCCGTTTGCTTTGTTTGCGGTGGCGCTGTGAGGTTGTTTAGAGGGAGTGTGGCGAAGGGTCTCCTCGCCGGGTCCATCTTCTTTGGCAGCTTCCTAACGATTGGTCTTCCAGTTATCACATTCGACTACCTAGGCCGCATCCCGCGCCGAAAGCGGCTTAGTCAATAGAGGCATGCTGCGATTCACGCGCTGATCGGGATCGCACGGCGAGAGTCGCCTTAAAGGCAACGAGCAGCGATTGCCTCGTTAACCTGAGCGACGTCCGAATCGAAGCGGACGAGATCTTGGTCGCGTTCCGCGCCGGCCTTGCAAAGTGCGGTTACAGCGCGCGTCTTTACCAACTCAAAAAAATAGAGACGCGTCGCGCTGCATCTTTCTGATTTGTTCAGGGCGGCGAGATTTTTGATCCGCGCCTGCATTGCCGCTACGTTTGCGGTCGCTTCCGCAAGGTTGCGGTCGCAACCTGGCAAAGGTTTCACTTCCGAGCGAGCAGGCTGCGCCGCCAGAACCGCCATTGCGAACGTGACCGGTAAAATCAGCCCAACAAATGCAATGAATGCGATTACAAAACGCTTGGGCAGCGGTCGCTTCTTTTTTTGTTGAGCCTCAGCCGCGAGGGCATAGCGGCAATGCTTTGAGCAGTAGCGCTGCTTGTCAAACCAGCCACGCTGATAAGAGATAAGCCCGATGCCGCGATTGCAATCCGGATTTGAGCATTTCATGACGCTTTCCTTCCACGATTCCTGAGAACGCGGACGATCTCATGCGCGCGCACTTCAAAGCATTGAGTATCGCAGCAGGGCAGTCGCGTCTCTAAATCACGAACGTAGCCTTTCTCGAAGGGGCATCCGCATAGTGCGCAGCGTTGGTCGCTGCAAGGAATACGGTTATTAACGACAACGAACCGAACTACTTTTGAATATCTGCCGCTGGCGAGAGTCAGACCGATACTCATGTTCCACCTTCATCGCTTTGGAAGTGAGCAGGGAAGAGCCCTCTGTCCTAAGTGGCACTCACTCTGGACGGTCGACGTGCCGAAATCGATTGCACGCGAGTAGCGCCGGATAGTTCTCTCGTCGTCATCGCTAAGCCAACGTTTAGAGCTGCCGAGAGACTTGGCATTTCTGGAGTCACGCACCGTCGACGCCCGGTTGGATTTTCACTTGAATCTGGCCGGCGATCAGCTTGGCGGCTCGGTTGGAGAAACTTGTTGCCAACTCGGCCGCTCCGTTATCTTGTCAGCTGAATTTTTAGTCTGCGCTTATGTCGAGGCGGGTGATCTCGGAGGTTTTGGGGTCGCCGGCCTCGTTGGGCGTTGTGTTTTTGGCAGGCTGTTTGAGCGGTGCCACGTTCACGCCGGCAGCAAACGCCACGAGGCCATACGTGCTCAATCGCGCAGTCCGTGAGGCGCACTGCGTCGCCGCTCCCTCGCGCTGATCGGCGTCAGCGGGTTCTTCGAGCTGGCGGTTGCCGCGGCAATCAGCCTTTCGATTTCAATTCCGGGGCGCCTCTCGCGACCGTGGTCGGCGTGCTGATCGAAGTCCCGGCGATGCTGGAGCCCACCGATGCCCAACAGATAGGGCGCGGCTGCGCTCTGTAATAGAGGATGCCGGAGGGCCATCCCGACCCCCGAGCGGTACGATTACCCATGCGACAAATGTCAAACAGACAATCGTAAAAATCCCGGCGACAGCTCCGAGCACGTCGACAGCGTATGCCAGCGGCGTCCACATTCCATCGCCATGCTGAGGTGGCTGAAAGTGGCTTCTATAAAAGATCCACATGGCTCAACACTTACTAAGTTTGAAGCGCGCATTTGGCGATCCTCGCCTTGATGGCGCTCGCATCGACGCCCTCGGGGAACTCGATCGTCCGCTCGAACGCCATAGTTGCGTTCGACCATACGGAAGTATCTGTCCTTCTGCTCCTTCTCGGCAATCTTCTAACCGTTGATGGTGAGGAGATCGTCAGCGAAGTTGATCTGTAGGTCCCTCTCCAAGGCCGGGCAGTTCGGCGGTGATCTCTATCTCCTTGTCGGTTTCGGTGACGTCGGTGACCGGCATCAACTCGCCGAGCGGCGGCATATCGATTAAAAAATGCTACTGCGCGCATTAAACTTTGCATTGCGGCAGATCAAGCGGCGCACTTGTCATTGATGGACGACGTTTCCCGTCCCCCCGCAACCAGCGACCAAGACGCTTTCACCAGCGTGGCGGAGCCGCTCCCGACGCCCGCCCGGACACCGTTGATTAAACAGACCGGAGAGCACGTGATACGTGGTCCTTGCGTGCCAGCGAGCACGTCCCGCAGCCCGGAATGGCAAGAGCTGCCTTGAACCCGCCGGCTCGGCCACATCCGTTTGGGCCAGACCGACACTTGATGCACATCAATTCGCCTGCTCGGGGCTGGGCCATGCTGACGAAACGGTGCCTCCCCCAAGGGCTGGTGACGATGAATAGGGAATGCACTGTTGCGCCGCCGTCTAGGACAGTCGGATCTGCGCCTCGGCTACTGAGCAGAGGCGAAAGGCTTGGGCGCTTGGGGCTGTATCTTCTTGCGCTGTCGTTGTGGGGCTGTGTGCTCGTGCCCGCCGGAATGTGGGTGGCGCGTCTTTATTCCCCGTCCGCCATAGCGATCAGCTTGGTCGAGTAAATCAGCATCCGGTCAACTTGGAGGACCGGCACAACTTAGGACAAAGTCGCTGTGGGGTTCAGGACTAGCGGGTTGAGACAGACGCATGAAAATAGAATTCCGTGACCTGTGGCTCGCAATAAGTTTGATCGTCGGTTTTCAACTCACGCTGTTTCAGTGGCGTATCGACCGCGAAGCCAGAATGGTGGAGAGGGAGCCGAAGGAGATGTCCTGGCTGCCTCCGTCCGACTGGGTGGGAGGGCTCTCAATGTTATGCCTTGTCGGAGGCGGGATCATGCTGCCGGCAATCGGGCTTATTGACGAAGGTCGCACAACCCAAAGGCTGTTTGGCCTCGGCACTTTGTTGGCGATCGCACAAATCATCGGACTGGCAGGGCACTACGAGCTGTTCACAATTAAGGTGCGGAGCAAAGCCTTCTTTCCGCTTCAAGAGCGAATCGTCCTCGCGATATTCGCGCTCTTGACGGCATGGTATTGTTGGCGCGCTTGGATCGTGGACTCGTGAGTCAAAGGCAAGACGCAACTGAATTCGGGCCCTCGAGCCGGCACGTCGACGATCTCATGTATCCCGATCGTTTCAGTAGCGGTTGGGTATGAGCTGACCTGCACCGAGCCGCTCGGGAGCGCCTTTCGGACGCGCTTGCGGCTCCGGAATTTTCGGGAGGTCGGTGTGGACTTTCTTGTAAGGTATACTGTCGAGTAGATGGCGGATGAGATTTAGCCGCGCGCGCCGTTTGTCATCGGCCGGCACGACGTACCACGGCGCCTCCGGCGTATCCGTTGCTTCGATCATCCGCCGGTAAGCCGCTGTATAGTCCCACCAGCGCCGCACCGATTCGATGTCCATCGGGCTCAGTTTCCAATGTTTGACCGGATCTTCGATCCTGGCCTCAAACCGCCGCCGCTGCTCATCTTGGCTGACATCAAGAAAGTACTTGCGCAGAATGATCCCCATATTGACGACGACCTCACGCTCCACCGCAGGGGTTAGCAGGAGAAAACGTTCAGCCTCCTCGTGGCTGCAGAACCCCATGACCCGGTCGACCCCAGCCCGGTTATACCACGAGCGGTCAAAAAGAATGATCTCGCCCGCCGCAGGGAAATGTTCAATGTAGCGCTGAATAAAGATTTGCGTCTTCTCACGGTCCGAGGGAGCCGGCAATGCCACACGGCGATAGACTCGCGAATTCGTGCGAGCAGTAATTCGGCTGATAACACCGTCTTTGCCTGCCGTGTCGCGGCCCTCGAAAACAATGACGATGCGAGCACCGCTGGCCTGGACCCAAGTTTGCAGGCGAACGAGCTCCACTTGCAGCTTCGCGAGTTCTTTCTCAAATTCCTTTCGGCTCAACTTGCCTGAAGCGCTGGTCGCAGCAAGCGACTCATGGCTTTCTTGCTTGTTCTTGCCCAACCGAAACCCTCCTTACGCGGTCCGTCCCACTCGCATGACATAGGGTTGGAAACGCTTTCTCAATGCGTCTATATCAACTTTGACCATCTTATTAGCTCGCGCTGAAGATAACCTTACGAAAACGGGACAGAGCGAATCCGAAATAAACGCTAGCTATAGCGCCCATGGCGACGATCTCCGGCCAGATTATCGAGAAATCCGCCCCACGAAAAAGCACGTCCTGAGAAAACACAACAAAGTGGGGAGTCGGACTGATGACCTTCATCACATATTGCAACCAGACCGGCATGCTCTCCATCGGCGTGGTGCTACCGGAAAGCAGCATCATCACCAACAGCACCGGGATCGACAGCAGACCAAACTGAGCCATCGTAGAAGCTACTGTCCCGAGCGCGATGCCAAGGGCTGCAACTGTAAAAACATAAAAACATGCCCCAAACAGGAACAGGGAACGCGAGCCGGCAATCGGCACCTGCAACCACCATTCCACCACGAACCACAACGAAAGGGTCGCTGCCGCCAGAATGACCATGCCATTCGCCAGGATTTTCGAAAGCATGATCTCCGCGGCAACCACAGGCATCACAAGCAGATGCTCGACGGTGCCCTGCTCGCGCTCACGAATAAGCGCGGCGCCTGTGAGCATCACGGTGATCATTGTAAGATTGCTGACGATTTGCATCACCGCGGTGAACCAACTCGTCGTAAAATTTGGATTGAATTTTGCTCGCGTGACAACCTTGACCGGTACACCGCTCCATCCTTCGCGTCCGGAGACGAAATCTGTCACATAGGTGAGCACGACGTTCTGTATGTAGCTCATGCCATTAAACGCCTGGGCGGACGCGGTGGCATCGATATCGATTTGAACCGTTGGCTGTCGTCCGGAAAGGATATCGGACTCGAACTTTGGTGGGATTTCGATGACAAAAATGAACCGCTGAGCATCCATCGCGGGGTCAATTTCCGTCGCCGCGATCTGTGTAACCGACTTGAAGGTGGGCGGCGTGAGACCATCTGCAATACTGCGCGACAAGTTCGAATGATCCTCATCCACCATCCCAATCGCAAGATTTTTCGCTTCGGTTGAGGCGCCCGTAGCTGCGGCATAGATTGCAACAGTGAAGGAATAGGCGACAAGCGCCATCATAATGGGGTCAGAACGGAAGCTGCGCACCTCCTTGATGATCAGCCGGTAAATGTTTGCTAGGTGCAGCCCGAACTGACGGAGCCGATGACCTCCGGGCGCCTTTGCTTCGGGCCCGGCATTTGGGACACCGCCCTTGCTTGAATCTGCCGCCGGGATTGCGAGGCGCATCTCACGTCTCCTGCTTCCGCAGAAACATGAGAGACAGTACAAAGAAGCCAACTGCAAAAACTGCAAGCATGAGCAGATTGAACCATAGGTCTGAATAGCTCAATCCTTTGGTGAATGTACCCACGCTAACGGGCTGGAACCAAGCCGCTGGAAACATCATGCCAATGGCCCTTCCCATGCCGGTGAGGGTCGACACTGGTACCAGCAGCCCGGAGAAGTTCACAACCGGAATGATGGAAAGAACTGTGGTGGCAAAGACTGCCGCAACTTGAGTTCGAGTGAAGGTCGAGACGAGTTGACCGAAGCCGCACGTGGACAAGACGTAGAGCAAGGCCCCTAATATGAGCGCTCCGAACGACCCTTTGACGGGCACGTGGAACACGACATAGGCCATAATCACAAGGATCGTGAACGTCAGCATCCCAACCACCACATAGGGGAACAGCTTGCCAAGCAGGAATTCGAATTTGGTGATGGGTGTCGATCGAAAGTTTGCAATGGAGCCGGTCTCTTTCTCGCGGACAACACCGATGGTCGCCATAATGGCCGGGATCAGAATCAGCATGATGACGATGACGCCAGGCACCATAGAGAAGACACTCTTGAAACCCTGGTTGTAACGGAAGCGATTGCTGACATCGACGCCCCCGAAATAGGTGTTGGACGGAGCGTTGGGACCAAGGCGTTCCGTAATGACATCCTGCGCGTAACGCAGCGTCAGTCCGGTCACGTACCCCATTGTTGTTTCGCCGCGAAACGGCATGGCACCGTCGATCCAGAAGGCTACATCTGGCGAATGCAGACTGGACAGATCACGGCCGAAGCCAGATGGAATTTCCACCGCGACGGCCAGCTCGCCGCTTCGCATGCGCTGTTCTAGTTCAGCGGCAGAGCTAATGGGTGGCCGTTCAGAGAAATAGCGGGAGCCTGAGAAGTTTTCGAGCAGCCTGCGGCTTTGCGGAGTCTGGTCCTGGTCGAAAGCCGCATAATTGAGGTTCTCAACATCAAAGGTGATGCCATAGCCGCAGGCCAGCATCAGAATGACAGGACCCAAGAACGCAAATGCGAGCCGTATCGGATCGCGCAGAAGCTCCATCGTCTCGCGCCGGGCATAGGCCCACATCCGCCCAGGATCTACTCGTTTGGAAGTCCGTGCCGGAGCGAACTTTCTATCTTGCACGGCTGGTTGGGGTTCGGCTTTTTGCGCTGGGCCGGTGGCGAGCTGCGGCTCGGGTTGAAGTCTCTTTTTTTCTTCCGTTGCGGCCGCCTCTTCGAGATACGAGATGAAGGCCTCCTCCAGTGAAGCGCTTCCGCGCTCTTTGACGAGCTCCTTCGGTCCGCCGACAGACAACACGCGCCCTCGGTGCATCAATGAGATCCGATCGCACCGCTCAGCCTCATTCATGAAATGGGTAGAAAGAAAGATCGTCACACCATCGTTGCGCGAGAGATCGATGAGAGTGCGCCAGAACGCGTCGCGCGCGACCGGATCGACCCCCGAGGTGGGCTCGTCGAGGATGAGGATGGACGGCCGGTGGAGCACGGCCACCGCAAGCTGCAGCCGCTGCTTCACGCCGAGTGGGAGGCTCTCCGGCTTGGCATCAGCCGTCTCTTTCAGGTCGTACCGTTCGAGCAGCTCCTTAATGCGAGCATCGATTTCGTTTGCAGGCACGTGATAAAGGTGCGCATGGAGCTCGAGATTTTGACGGACCGTGAGCTCGCTGTAGAGCGAAAACGCTTGCGACATGTAACCGACGTTCTGCCGCGCCTCCATGTCGTCGGCTCCCATCGACTTGCCGAATAATTTGGCCGACCCTTCCGTAACCGGAAGCAGCCCGGTCATCATTTTCATGGTTGTCGTCTTCCCGCAGCCGTTCGAGCCGAGGAAGCCAAAAATCTCACCCCGCCCAATGCGAAAGCTTACATGGTCCACGGCGACGAAATCGCCGAACCGGCGCGTGAGCCCCTCCGCCTCGATCGCCGGCGTCTGGTCTTGGCTTTCGGAGCGGGGCCGCACGATCACCTCTTGGTGGAGCGCGCGCTTCTCTTCCGGAAGCAATGCGATGAAAGCCTCGTCGAGATTGCTCTTTTGCGCTTTGGTGAGAATCTCCTTTGGAGCGCCCTGTGCGATGACCTTGCCCTCGTCCATCGCCGCAAGCCATTCGAAACGGCTTGCCTCGTCCATGTAAGCCGTCGCGACGATCACGCTCATTTGCGGCCGCCGCTCCCGGATAGAATCGATCAATTCCCAGAATTGACGGCGCGAGAGCGGATCGACACCCGTCGTCGGCTCGTCCAGAATGAGCAGATCCGGGTCATGCATCAGCGAGCAGCATAAGCTGGCTTTCTGCTTCATGCCGCCCGACAGTTTGCCGCAAGGCCGATCCGCGAATGGATCGAGCGCCGTCGCCTTCAGCAAGTCGACGATGCGCACGTGCCGCTCGGCCGTGCCCTGGCCGAAGAGGCGCCCGAAAAAGTCGATGTTGTCGAACACGCTCAATGTTGGATACAGATTGCGGCCCAAACCTTGCGGCATGTACGCAATACGGCCGTAACTCGCGCGTCGATGGCTCTCGGCCGCCATATTTCCATCAAGCGCGATGACCTTGCCTGCCTGAATTTTCCGCACCCCGGCAATCAGGGCTAGTAAGGTGGATTTGCCGACGCCGTCAGGCCCGATTAGCCCGGCCATACAGTTGGCGGGAATATCCAGCGTCAGATCATTGAGTGCGAATCTCTTTCCGTAACGGTGCGTTACGTGTTCAACGTTTGCGACGACATTTGCGCTCATTCCGGTAGCTTCACCGCAAGATCTGCTGGCCAAGGAATTTTAGAATCGACACGCACAAAGCCTAGGCCGCGCACGCCCGTCTTTACCGAACGGTAGTACTTGTCCAGAACCGCCGGCTCAGCCTGGAGTTTGACCCGAAACATCAGCTTCTCGCGTTCCTCCGCAGTCTCCACGCTTTTAGGCGTGAACTGCGCGTCAGTCGCTACGAAGCTGATGCTATTCGGAAAGACGTACTGCGGAAGCGGGTCAAGAATCGTGCGCGCCTCGTCACCAAGCATGAGACGTCCGGCGACATTCGCCGGAACGTATATCGTCATGTAGATGTCCTTGAGATCAAGAATGGTCAGCACGCGCTGCCCCGCGCTGATGACCTCGCCGGCGCGCGCGAGCCTATACTGCACGCGTCCGCTTCTCGGAGAAACGAGCACGAGATCGACAAGCACTGATTGAAGTTGCTCGACATTTGCTTGGGCGGCCTTGATTGACGAGTCGGCCTGGTCGCGCTGGGCGTTCGCTGCCACATAGGCCGCGTCGGCAGCCTCAAACCTGTTACGTCGCTGGTCCGCGATCTGGTTTGAAATGTTACCCGTGAGCAGCAATTGCTTTGCCCGCTCGTAATCGGTCCGGGCAAATTCGACATCGCTCTTCCGCTGGACGATGAGGGCATTGGCCTCCGCCAACGCCTGTTTCGCTTTCAAGACTTGCGCCTGGGCAGCGCGCAGCTGTGCTTCGGTTTCCGGTGACGAAATTGTCCCCACAACCTGGCCAGCTGTCACCTCGTCCCCTTCATTCACCGTCAGGGTCACCAAGCGGCCTGGATATTTCGCCGCGACGTCTACCTCCGTTGCTTCAATGCGCCCATTCGTCTTGATGATGCCCTCTGGCATGTCGCGACCGCGCAGCCGATTGATCAGGGTCTCGACCGCCGTTTTGGCCCGGTCAACGGGATTTTGCTGTGCCGTTTGGGCCTGTGCGTCCGGGCTAATCGCCAACAGAGCCACAGCGAGCAAACCGGCCCCAAAGCGTCGGATTTCTGTTTTTCTGATGCTCATGACATCACATGGTAGCCTGCATCCACATAGGCGGTCGTGCCGGTGACATTGCGGGCGAAGTCGCTGACGAGCCCGGCAGCTATCGCGCCTACGTCTTCAATGGTGACCAGACGCCGCTCCGGCGCATGTTCGCGAGCCTTGTCGATCAGGTCGTCAAAGTGATCGATGCCGGAAGCGGCGCGCGTCTTGAGAGGCCCTGGCGATAGCGCATTCACGCGAATACCTTTTGGACCCAGCTCGGCTGCGATGTAGCGAACGGTCCCTTCGAGGGCGGATTTTACTGGCCCCATCACGTTGTAATGATCGACAACCTTTTCAGCACCGTAGTAGCTGACCGTCAGCAAAGACCCACCGCCCGCCATCAGCGGCTCTGCCAGATGGGCCATCCGAATGAACGAGTGCACCGAGATATCCATCGCGAGGGAAAATCCCGCGCGCGAGCAATCGGTAACGCGGCCGTGCAAATCCTCTTTCGGACAAAATGCGATCGAATGCAGCGCAAAATCCAAGCGACCGAAAGTCTTCGTGATGTACTCGAAGACACTTTCGAGTGAGCCTTCCGCTTCAACGTCGAGCGATAGCATCGCTGCCTTGAGAGCCTCTGCAACCGGGGCGGCGAAGCGCCGCGATTTCTCGGTGCAGGTGAGGACAAGGTCAGCGCCAGCTTTCCGGAATGCATTCGCGCATCCCGCAGCAATGGAATGCTCATTGGCCAGGCCAATCACCAATCCGATTTTCCCGCTCAACAGGCCATCGAGAGACATGGCTAGCCCTCCAGAACGTAAGTGCCCGGAGCATCACAAAGAGGCGGATAGCCTTTCGTGCTTGCTCCCAGCCCAGGAGGAGTATCTGGAGTGCTCGACCGCTGTTCGAGCCAACCAATCCATTCCGGCCACCAGGAGCCATCCTTTTTTGGCGCGGCTGCCGCCCAAGCGTCCGGGTCAGCGTAATGCGTAGTGGTTGTGTGCGTCATTACCTGATAATTGCGGTGACCACTTCCAGGCGCGGCGACGATGCCAGTATTGTGGCCGCCGGAGGTCAGAACAAACGTGACCTCCGCATCCGTGAAGAGATGGATTTTGTGGACTGAACGCCAAGGCGCGATGTGGTCCCGCGCTGTACCGACGGCGAAGATGGGGACCCGAATGTCGTTCAGCGCGATCGGTTTTCCACCAACTTTGTAGCGGCCCTCGGCAAGGTCGTTGTTCAGGAACAAGTGCCGGAGATACTCAGAATGCATTTTGTACGGCAACCGCGTCCCATCCGCATTCCAGGCCATCAAATCGTTGAGCGGCGCGCGCTCGCCCATAAGGTACTCGCGCATTATCCGAGACCAGACCAGGTCATTGGAGTTCAGTAATTGGAACGAGCCCCCCATCTGCGTCGAATCGAGGAAGCCCTGCTCCCACATAATGTCTTCGATGAAAGCGATCTCGCCTTCATTGATGAACAACATGAGCTCGCCAGCCTCAGTGAAGTCAGTTTGTGCGGCGAACAGGGCCACCGACCGAAGCCGCTCATCGTCGTCGCGCGCCATGGTCGCCGCCGTGATCGACAGTAGCGTGCCGCCCAGGCAGTATCCGGCCGCGTGCACCCGCTGATCGGGGATGATCGCGGAGATCGCATCGAGAGCGGCCATGACACCGAGCGTGCGATAATCATCGAACCCTGTCCCGCGGTCCTCTGCGCCTGGATTTCTCCACGAGATCGCAAACACGGTGAACCCATGCTCAACGAGATACTTGACGAGCGAGTTCTGCGCAGACAAATCAAGTATGTAATATTTCATGATCCAGGCCGGCACGATCAGTACAGGCTCCGGCCTGACTTTGTCCGTCGTCGGGCTGTACTGAATCAACTCGATCAGACGATTGCGGTACACTACCTTTCCGGGCGTGATCGCCAGGTTGCGGCCAACCTCGAAGCTTTCTGTACCTTCCGGTTTCTTCCCCGAGATCGATCGTGCAAAATCTTCGACGAAATATTGAGCCCCGGTGAATAGATTTCTGCCCCCTTGCTCCATCGTCCTCTTTAGGGCCACCGGATTCGTCAGCAGGAAATTCGAGGGCGAAAGCATGTCCAGGATTTGCCGCGCGGTGAACTCGGCCATGCGCTCGTGCTGCTTGGTCACTCTGCGGAAACCGGTGGTCGCGTCATGCCACCACTCCTCCTGGAGCAAAAAGCCCTGATAAATGACGTTGAATGGCCATTGCTGCCACGCCTCGTCATTAAAGCGACGATCCTGCGGCAGAGGCTCAACGCAACGAGCGGGCTTATCCGGCAGACCCTGTGCGCGCGCGTACAGCGCAAAACGCGTGGCATTCTTTACCGCTTTTTCGAACAGCTGACCGCGTCTGCCGGGGGAGACGGCTAGATTCATGGCCCAATCCAAGAACGCACCCGCTAGAACAGGCGGAGAGAGGCCGGCCGTCACGCGAGCCAACGAGGCGGAAAGGGAGCGATCTAAAACGTCACCAACTTCCTGCGACACGTAGGACTGCCGCTCGAGAACACGACGCAGAGGTGCCAAATCCAGCCTGGGCGGATGCAAACCGGTGGCCGGCTTCGTGGATGGCAGCGGTGCAGCTGCTTTCTCAGAAGCTTGAGGCGGCCTGCTTTTCTCAGGGGCGGTCACGCTGACGAGCGACATGGGTTTGTCCTCATACTGGCATGATTTTGCAAATTACAACTATCTGTATTGCGGTGGATAAGGTGTTGATCTGCCTCAAACTGGCTTACGATTTTTTTGTAGGCGTCCATTCCGAATTGGTGCGCTCAGATACTTGCTCACCTACGCCGCGAAGCTCTTGCCGCCCTGAACTGCTCGATAAGTGGCAACCGCTTCGTCGGCGATTACCTGTTCTTCGTCCGTCGGGATGATCAGGACGCGGGCACGGCTGGAGCCGGCGCTGATGGTTTCCGCGTTGCTCTCGTTCGCGCGCGTATCCAGCTCGAGCCCGAGCCAAGCAAGTCGCCCGCAAATCGCCGCGCGAATGGGCGGCTGGTGTTCTCCGATGCCTGCAGTGAAGACGAGGGCGTCCATGCCGCCAAGCGTCGCCACGAGCCGCGCAATCTCTCCCGCCGTTCGAAACGCGAATAGGTCCAAAGCTTCGCGCGCTTCGGGCTCCGCGCTGGCCAGCAATTCGCGGCTGTCGGCGCTGAAACCGGACACCCCCATCAATCCCGACTGATGATAAAGGATGTCTTCCACCTCGTGGAGGGTGTACTCCATCGGCCCGAGAAGATGAAACAGCACGCCCGGATCAAGCGCGCCGCAGCGGGTTGCCATCGGGATTCCGTCGAGCGTGGAAAATCCCATGCTGGTATCGCGACTGATACCTCCCTCCATAGCGCACAAGCTCGCACCGCTGCCGAGATGAGCGACAATGACTTTGCCTTTGGCCAAATCGGGCGTGGATTGCCACAACTGGCTGGAAATGAACTTGTAGGACAGCCCATGGAAGCCGTAGCGCTTGACTCCGTCATCGTGAAACTTTCGTGGGATTGCGAAACGCTGGACGATGTCCCGATTGGTGCGGTGAAAAGCCGTGTCGAATGACGCAGTTTGCATAAGCTCAGGCCGCATCTGGCGGATTGCTTTTATGACACGGACGCTGTGCGGTTGATGCAACGGCGCCAGAAAAGTCAGTGCCTCAATGGCTTCAATGGCCGCGTCGTTCAATGCCACTGGGCCGCAAAACTTATCGCCCCCGTGCACGACGCGATGACCGACCAGGCCGATCCGGTTCACATCGAAGTGTTTGGCGAGCCACTCAAACGCCTCGGTTAGCACCTCGCGCAGGTCATCCGACGCTTTGGATTTCAGAGCAGCGTCCTGCGTCGAGTGTCCTTGTGTTAGGTGGAAGCGCACTGGGGCAGCTCGGAAGTCAATAGCTCCTTTTGCGATCGGCCGAGCATGATCTCCTTCGATGTCGAACAGACCCACTTTCGCCGACGATGAGCCCGCATTGAACGTCATAAGCAGATGACCGCCCTTCATGACAGCAATCCCTTGAGTGGACGGGGCGCGGCAGCGAGCTTCGCCAGTGCGGCGGAAGCAATGCGCGCCGTCAACGGATCGGCCCGGCTTGTCAGCACGATTGGCACACGTGCGCCCAGAACCAATCCGGCCGCGATCGCATCGGCGAAATAGATAAGTTGCTTGGCCAGCATATTCCCGGACTCCAAATCGGGTACGAGCAAAACATCGGCATTGCCGGCGACTGGAGAGGAGATTCCCTTGATGCGTGCGGCGTCCGAACTGATGGCGTTGTCGAAAGCAAGCGGCCCGTCCACCTTGGCGCCTGTGATCTGGCCGCGTGCTGCCATTACGGTCAGCGCCGCAGCATCGAGAGTCGCAGGCATTTTCGGATTTACCACCTCGACGGCGGCAAGGACCGCGACGAGAGGCTCTGGCGCTCCCATCGCATGGAATAGATCAATGGCGTTCTGGCAGATATCCCGCTTCTGCTCCAAGCTCGGCGCGATATTGATTGCTGCGTCGGTGATGAACAAAGGCTTTGGGTAGGCCGGAAGATCCATCCCATATACATGGCTGATCCGCCGCTCCGTTCTGAGCTTGGAGTCCGGGGCGACGACGGCTCCGAGCAACTCGTCAGTATGAAGGCTGCCTTTGACAAGGACGGAGACCTTGCCGGCGACCGCTAGCTCCACCGCCAGCTTTGCTGCAGCGTGACTGTTGGATGCGGGCTCAATCGGGAGGTCCTTGAGGGAAACCTGCGCCTGCTCGGCGGCCGCTCGTATCTTATCTTCTGGCCCGATCAGCAGCGGATCGAGAAGGCCTTCACGCTGAACTTCCACGGCGCCGAGCAACGCCTCGGGAGAACACGGATGAACAATTGCAGCCCGGAGCGGAGACAAGCTACGGGCCATTTTGACGAAAGCCTCATACCTGTCCTTCCGACGCAGCCTGACGGTAGGAAGCGGGCTCCGAGGCCATTCGATTTTGTTAGCAGGAGCGATTACAGTCGCTGTTCCAGCGACTACTTCTTTCCCGCTCTGGTTTGCGCAGATCGTCTCAAGGATGACGATGCGCTTTTCGGGCCGTTTCTCCTTAACGCGGACAGTTACGGTAATAGTGTCTCCCGGTGCTACCGGCTTGAGAAATTTGAGGTCCTGTCCAAGATAGATCGTCCCAGGCCCAGGCAGTTTTGTGCCGAGCACGGCTGAGACCAGCGCTGCGGTCCACATGCCGTGCGCGACCACGTGCCCAAACAGGTCAGTCGCGGCAAACGTTGTGTCGAGATGCGCTGGGTTGACGTCGCCTGACACCGCGGCAAAGAGATCGATATCGTCGCGTCCGACGAGCCTTGTCAAAGAAGCAGACTCTCCTACTTCCATTTCATCGAAGGTTCGATTGTTTAGAACTGAATCTTCCATGGCTCTCGTCCCGTTAGCGCCAGAATAGGCCTTTTTCTCTAGGCCGATTCATCCCGGGTTTGCTCTCCCACGTTGGTTGAGTTCTTTGAGAGCTTTGCCCATTTCCAGGCAGGTCAGCAGCTCGACATAACTGGGCATTCCGCCAACCTGCTGCAGCCTCATGCAATGGCCCTTCTGGTCTGCATCGAAACTGCCCCACTCCTGCTCCAGTGTGGTTTTGGCTGTTTTCTCATCCTGCGAGCACTCGTCTTCGCTTCTCCAGCTCGCTCCAGCCGCAGCGTGGCAGGCGGCCTCAAAATTCACCTGAGGCATACGCTCCGCCACTAGGACCAAATGTGCGCCTGTGGCGAGAACAACATATATAGCGGAGAGCATGAGCCTAATCCCCGCTCGTAGTGCTTCCACCCTCAAAGTCGATTGCTTAGTGGATGCAACTGTAGCCGGGCTTGGAATGCGTCATCTTGGAAATGTTAGCATGAACACGGGTAGAGCGAAATTGCCCGTTAGGGCATCCGTGCGGAAATCCACGTCTCTGTTGATCTAAATCAACTCCCTTGTTTGACGGTCGATGACTCGAATATCGTGTATGTGTATTATCGTTTGTTCCGTTCTCGGTACGTTGCGTCCGTATGCGCTGAAGTTTCACTTCAATGACGATGCCTTGATGTCAAAACCGTTGAAACCAAGCCTCCCTTCCTTTCTCTTATTGAGCATGCTGTTCTGGGTAACGAGCGGGTATGCGCAACAGTATCAAGGGACAGCCGATGAGAGGAAAGCTTGCACGCCGGACGCGCTCAGGCTGTGTGGCGATTACATTCCTGATCCTAAAAAGGTTGAACTCTGTTTGCGACAAAAGAAGTCGGCACTTAGTGTCGCGTGTCGCCTAGTTTTCGATCCACAAGCTAAGTCAGCGCGGCGCAGATAATGCGGAGTATACGCCGGCAATTTCCAACTACCGCGCCGAATAGTCAGCGGCCTCTTCCTGATGCGTGAGATCGGCTGTCATTCTCGCCTGTGCAAGACGGAAGGAATGCGCGCTAGCCAAAATACTGCCCACCGTTAGCACTTAGCGTCGACCCGGTCATAAGTCCCGCCTCGTCAGCGGCGAGAAAGACGACGCAGCGCGCGATCTCATTCGGTTCGCCGAGCCGGCCAATCGGAATCTGCGGCAGAATATTCTTTTCCAGAACATCCTTTGGCACCGCTTGCACCATCTCGGTGTTGATGTAGCCCGGGCAGATCGCGTTCACCGTAATACCGAACTTGGCACCTTCTTGTGCCAAGGCCTTGGTAAAGCCGAGGACGCCTGCTTTCGCGGCCGAATAATTGGTCTGACCGAACTGGCCCTTCTGCGCATTAATGGAGGAGATGTTGATTACGCGGCCAAATTTGCGTTCCCGCATACCCTCCCAGATCTGGCGCGTCATGTTGAACAGTGATCCCAGATTCGTGTTGATTACCGCCGTCCACTGCTCCGGCTTCATTCGGTGGAACGGCGTATCGCGGGTAATACCGGCATTGTTGACCAGCACTTCCACCGGCCCGAATTCAGCTTCAACTTTTTTTACGCCGTCGGCGCAGGCTTCGAAGGATGACACGTCCCATTTGAATACGGGAATGCCAGTTTCGGACTTGAACTTCTGCGCGGCATCGTCATTACCGCCATAATTCGCCGCGACCGCGTAGCCGGCCTTCTGGAGCGCCAAGCTGATCGCATCGCCGATGCCGCGAGTTCCACCGGTAACCAACGCAACGCGCGCCATCACATGTTCTCCTCTAGTCGTGCGCCCTCCTTGCCGGCTGCTTCAATGATTTTGATGAAGCATACTCCGGAGAGAAAAGGTGGCGATATGCCACGGGCAGCATCTCGGCCGATCAAAGTTGTTAGCGCGGGCCGTCCGCGAAAGCTACTGCCCTTTGGGGAGTCGCTTCCTACAGGCATCGTCAAATGAGGGATGCTGATTGAAAGCCGATTTTTACAACTAGGGGCGAGGCCGGGAGGGACTTGATCGCGTGCGGCGGTGACAGATCGCTCTTAGGGAATAATCGGCTCACCGCCAGCACCATTCTCTTGGTCAACTAGGCGTAGCTTGGAACTTCCTAAAACCGGCACATCAGTCCATCTTCAAACCGGGCACAGGGCGGGGGCGGCCATCGTCGCCGACGTGAACGAATGTGAAAACTGCGTCGGTTACCTTGTCCCGTGCATGGGTCTGGAAGCGCTTTGCCCAGGCCTCGATGTAAATCTTCATTGAAGTGCGTCCAACGCTCTGGATCGCTGTGTAAACCTCCAGTCCGTCACCAATCCGCACCGCCTTGATGAAAGTCATGGCTTCAATAGCTATGGTGACGACCGGCCCTTTGCGCGCTCTACGCCCGCCCCCTGCTTGATCCATATTCGCCACGACCCACCCGCCGAAAATATCTCCATTCGGATTTGCCACAGCGGGCATTGCGAGGGTGAATCGCTTTTGATCCAGCGCAAAGCAGTCTTGATCGCACTTAATCTGTTCGCGTTTGGAATGAGGGCGCGGTTCGGAATTCTGAAAATCCCAAAGGTGAGCGAAACCGCAGGCCCGAAAGGGTCTATTTACTCAGCCCGGTGACTCCGTTCCTCCAGAGCCTCAAGGCCTATTAGCACTGTTTGCACGCCGACCGCGAAGTATGAATGGCTTGAGCCGCACGGTGGCCACGTGCGGCTCGATACTATCTCGCCTGCAATATTCGCTAAGAATGGCGGTCCCTTGGTGGCACGACTCCGGACCTCCGGCGATCTCCGCATTGCGCACCAGGGCTGCGGCGGGGCCGAAGCAGGACTGTCCTGCTTGATGGTGCGCCGCCGGTCTTGTCGCTCAGATCGACCCGCCGCGCCGCTAGGCCGCGAGCGCTTCCTTGGTGAGGGACCAGGCCTGACTGAGCTTCCGCGAACGTGTTTCGAAATCCGCCTTCGTTTCGGCAATGCGGCGTTCAACCCGTGCCTTGGCGCGGCCGCTCGCGGCCTCCGCCTGGTCCTGGAGCGCCTTCACGCGCGCGTCGGTTTCGGCCTTTGCTTGATCAAGCCGTGCCTTGGCCTGATCCTGCGTCGCCTTAATCTGCGTCTTCACGCGATCGATGTCCTTTTGAATCGCCGCACGGTTCTCGGCGGCGGCTTGCTTAAGCTCGTCGTTGAGCGCTTTCATTTCTGCCTCGAACGTGGCACTTTCGCGCACAAGCTGGTCAGCGACGACTTCGCCTCGGAGACGCCTGAACACGACCGCGCCGAGCTTATGCAGTCGTGTATCGACCGGTGTCGTCCAGTTCTCCTCGACCTCGGCCAGCACGGCGACCTTACCCGCAGTGAGGCTTTTCGAGACGTCGTCTAAGAATGTAAAGTCTACCCCGCTCTTGCTCGCATCGAAGATCAGACCCGCCAAGCCGCCGAGCGAGGCCCCGACGGCCATTCCAGCAGGCCCTCCGAAGAGACCGATCAAGCTGCCCGTGAGCAGCCCGACCGCTGTCCCGACCGGCCCGGAGTCGACCGCCTGTTTGACTTCAATTTTTCCGCTTTTGTCTTTGGCTATCACCGCTGAGGAATAGAGAGTGACGTCACCGTCGCGGTGCAGGTCCTTCAGGGCGCTTAGCCCCTCGAAAGCGGCAGCCTCACCGTCAAACACTGCAACCAGCATTTTATTCATGACAGTCCTCCTGGCTCTTAGACGAGTACCGAGTCGACGATTGATGCGACTTGGTCCTTGCCGGACGATAATGTGCGCGGGCCAGTTGACTCCATTGATCTAAGGGGCAGCTTGACCGATTTCTCGCGCGTGCTGCCAGGTATGCGGCCACGTTCTTGGCATTCAGGGCAGGACTAACCGTGGGTATTCGGCTCGGCCATTGATCATATATGATAGGCAATTACTGGAAGTCATAATCAACCTCGTGCGAGCTTCCGGAGCCGGTGAAAAAAAAGGTGTGTAGTCCTTCCTTTTCCATCGGCTTGAGCATTCGAAAGTCCGTGAGGACCGGGCTTTTCTGGTCGGCTCAGCTAGTCTGTCCTGTTCACCCATAGCATGTCGCTGGGCAGCCGCTTTCGGGGCCTACCAATCGACCGAAGTCTTCGGTCGATCTTAGCGATCTCTGTGCATACGGCGTGGAATTCGGACCAGGTCCCGAGACCGGCGTGTAAGTCCCGCAAAATTTGACCTCGTCTATTCACGAGTTGGGACTGCCTACGCCTCAAGTCTACAGTTTTGTCTCCAATGGCCTGGTTGTCGATCCCGACCAGGTAACGTCCTGATTCCGCTGAGCCGTCGTCGGAAATCGCAATGCTCGGTTCGACACGCATTGAAAGCTCCACAGCACCATTGATAAACGTCAAGATTGGTGCAGCATGCATCGTCATTATAACGGTCAGCATCCGACATTCAAATTAAGGCCGATTGGAGATAGTGGATCTCTGAAGCACTGCTCTTGTCACCGAAAGCAGGTCGACTGCGCGCGATCATACTGGCGCGACAACCGATACGAGTGTCGCTGTGATTTTCTCCATGGCGCTTGCCCCGTCCACCGACCCTGAAAGCAAGGTGCTCACCGTCGGCGCGTTTTGCTAACGCAAAAAGTACCGCCATTTCGGGAGCAACACACAAGCGAGCAGCTGCGAGCCTACTTCAAATCGATGGAGCGACCCAGCTGCCTCACGCCGGAATTGGCCGTTTAGGCAATCTTCCTCATCGCCGAGCTTTGATGCCTTCGTCAAAGCTCTTTGGCCAGCGACAATGCTTCATTTAGCTTCTTCGAACGCCTATCAAACTCTGCCTGCGAGTCCACTATGCGCTTTTCGAGAATGGCCCGTGTTTTCTGCGATGCCGTTTTCGCTTGACTCTGCAGAACTTGCGTTTTTGCATTTACCTCAGCCTTCTTCAACTCGAGGAAGGCCTTCGCTCTGCTCTGAATTTCCTTGAGTTGCTCTTTTCGTCCAGCAATGCCTTTATTGATGATTGCCGCATCGCCCGCGCTCGCCTTGTCGAGCTCCTCGTTTAGGCTTCCCAGCGCTGTTTGGACGGCGGCCGCCTCCTTCAAAAGCTGTTGGTCGAGGAAATCCGTACGAAACTGGCGGAACACCTTACCTCCCAACTCAATGAATCGAGGCTCGATCAGCGTAGTCCAACTTTCCTCGATCTCGGCCAGCACGGCAGCCGATCCCGGCTTCATGGCCTTGCCGACATCGTCGAGGAATTTCAGATCCACAGAGTTCCTGGCCCAGTCGCTAAGTAGGCCAAGGTAGCCCCCAATGGAGCCACCCACGGCGGAACCTGCAGGCCCGCCGACGGCTCCTAGGACGCCCCCCGCAAGCAAACCCAACAGAGTCGCGACAGGCCCCTTGCCGGACTCTTCGCGAACACTGACCAACCCAAAATTGTCCTTCACCACGAGAGCCGATGCGAACACCGAAGCTGCGCCTTCGTCATGCAGAACCTTGAGCTCGCGCTTGCCCCTGGCGGCAGCTTTCTCACTTTCGAAAACTGCGACTAGCATCTCATGCATGATCAACTCCATTGCAATTGGTTCATGAACTTCGTTCTTCCCCTCAACCCTATTCAGCTTCGCATATCAACAAGCTCGTCCACTTGAGTCGATACTCGCGGGGCAGGCTATTCAATGTTTCTGTGACGTGCTACCTGCCACTGCACTCGGAACATGACTGTCGTCCGTTGACTGTCCTTTGAAGTGTTCCTCGCAACGAGGCGACAAATGCGTCCAAGCCGAGTGCATTGCGCCAACCTATTTCAAGTTAGCAGACGATGCCTCATGATGCTTTCGTGGCGGCGGCGGCCGCTTGCGCCAAAAGTAAAAGTCTGGCGGAGACCCAGACGCTCTGTTTCCGCGTCAGCGGACCTGCCGAGACGGACACTTGCAGGAAATTACTTCTCTGTCCTAGGTTATCTTGCCGTCTCCAGTAATTCCAACTCCAGAACTTCTAAATTCATGACGAATTCGTTCCAAGCCCTACCGAATTCGTCCTCTATTAAGATCCAATTCGCACGCCCGCTCTCGATGTCTGTAAGCTTGGCCGCTAGCCAGTCCCTCTCATCCTGAAGTCTGTGTAGACCCTGTTGGAAGTCGGAGCCGCCTCGCTTTTTAGCCTCATCTTTCAGATCTTGAAGCCGAAGGGTAAGCACATCGAGATCCCGACGGTGATCTTTGGCGCTAGCGCGAAGCATGACGCTTCTCCGTTTTAAGGACTAGAGTAGTTCCAATTGCTTTTCGATTTTTTCATGGAGCTCTTCGAGCGCCTTGAATCCGACCTCCAGCCGGACTGGCTCTCTATTCTCTGTTTCACATGAAATGACAACGCGTCGCCGATTAAAATCGGCGGAAACGGAGACAATACGCGCAAGAGCGATGGTGTCTGGGCGTGGCATAGACATTTCTCGTCCCGCTCGTGGCGGCGACGGAAGCCGATCATA
>Ga0207730_1000059_pt1 | contig 15562 bp, 9 predicted proteins | sample LuqExpMetageno71_FD_187828 | JGI IMG/M metagenome (GOLD analysis project Ga0207730, IMG submission 187828) | Tropical forest soil microbial communities from Luquillo Experimental Forest, Puerto Rico - Sample 71 (SPAdes) | ecosystem: Environmental > Terrestrial > Soil > Tropical forest ...
GCCGCTGGGATGCGGGCTGCCCAGCGCATTCTTGATCTGGCAAAGACTGCGGGGGCCGATGACACCGTGCTTTGTCTCATCTCGGGCGGCGCCTCGGCTCTGCTTGCTCTGCCTTTGGATGGTATCGCTCTTCAAGATAAGCAGGAAATCAACAAAGCCCTTTTGACATCCGGCGCTACAATCTCAGAGATGAATTGTGTGCGCCGTCATTTATCGGCAATAAAAGGAGGACGTCTCGCCGCTGCTGCCTATCCGGCCAAAGTCGTGAATCTGCTTATATCCGACGTTCCGGGGGATGATCCTGCGGATATTGGTTCTGGCCCGACGGTTAGCGATCGCACCACATGTGCCGACGCACTCGCAATCGTGCGTAGATATGGAATCCAATTGCCTTATCGAGTTCATGCGATACTCGAAAGCGGACAAGGCGAATCCATCAAGCCCGACGATCCGCGGGTGGCTCGGGTACAGACATGCCTCGTCGCCACGCCTCAGATGGCACTTGAAGCGGCGGCTAAGGTGGCGCGCGAAAACGGTTGGAGCGTACATATTCTGGGCGATGCCATCCAGGGCGAGGCACGCGAGGTGGGAACGGTATTCGCCGGAATCATCACACAGATCGTGCGTCGCGGCCAGCCGTTTCCCCCGCCTTGCGTACTTCTAACGGGTGGAGAAACCACAGTTACGGTGCGTGGCAAGGGGCGTGGTGGCCGCAACGTCGAGTTCTTGCTTTCGCTCGGGATCGCGCTGGATAGTCTTGAAGGGGTCTGGGCACTCGCTGGCGACACCGACGGCGTTGACGGAGTTGAAGAAATAGCCGGAGCCGTGCTTACTCCGGATTCATTAGCACGCGCGTGGCAACTCGGTTATCGGCCGAAGGATGCACTCGCCAACAACGACGGCCATGGTTTTTTTGGCACTCTGGGTGACGCTGTAGTGACCGGCCCGACGCTTACGAACGTAAATGACTTTCGAGCGGTGGTAATCGAAGTGCCGACGCAGATGCCGACTTGAGTGTGCCGGCGACTTCACGTGAGTATTGACGCGAATGGGAAATCGCAGGTTTTGGACAAGCCGATTAAGATATGAACGGCGTCAAGCTGAGTAATAATATGACAAAGGAGCCGATCCCATGGGCACCGTAGTCGCGACTGCCACTAAGGCGCTTCGCATCAAGGTGCATCCCGATGACAACGTCGCAATTATCGCGAACTCGGGCGGCCTGCCGCGCGGGACCGTGTTCGAGGATGGCTTAACGCTTGTCGACCCTGTGCCTCAAGGCCACAAGGTTGCGCTCGAGGACATTCCCGAGGGTGGCATAGTGCGCCGTTATGGCGAGATAATCGGCTTTGCCGACCGGCCGCTATTGCGCGGCTCCTGGATCGACGAGTTCTCGGTCCGGTTACCGGACCCACCGGCTCTCGATTCGCTGCCGCTCGCCACCCGCGTGCCAAAGCCACTGCCTCCAATCGATGGCTACACGTTTGATGGCTACCGTAATCCGGATGGCTCAGTCGGCACCCGCAACATCCTCGGAATCTCGACCAGCGTACAGTGTGTCGCTGGCGTGGTCGATCACGTGGTGCGACTCGTCAAGGAGCGGCTTCTGCCGCAGTACCCGAATGTCGACGGCGTGGTTGGCCTCAACCATCTTTACGGCTGCGGCGTCGCCATCAATGCACCGGCTTCCGTAGTGCCAATCCGGGCGCTGCAGAACCTTGCTCAAAATCCGAACTTCGGCGGCGAGATCATGGTGGTATCGCTCGGCTGCGAGAAACTGCAGCCCGAACGGCTGCTTCCCGTTGGCGTGGCCGATGCGAATGCCGATGATCCCCTAATCATGCGTCTGCAGGACGAGCGGTTTGAAGGCTTCCAGGCCATGATCGACGCCATTATGGCGATGGCCGACCGGCGGCTCGCTGCCCTGAACCAGCGCCGCCGTGAGACATGCCCGGCCTCGGACCTCGTTATCGGTATGCAGTGTGGCGGCTCGGACGCCTTTTCGGGTGTCACCGCGAACCCGGCGGTTGGCTTCTGTTCCGACCTGCTCGTTCGCGCGGGTGCAACGGCAATGTTCTCGGAAGTGACCGAGGTGCGCGATGCGGTACATCTACTGACCCCGCGGTGTGCGACGTCGGAAATCGGCCGCAAGTTGATCCGCGAAATGGATTGGTATGATCGGTATCTTGCCGCCGGCGAGACCGATCGCAGTGCCAATCCGACACCCGGTAACAAGAAAGGCGGGCTCGCCAACATAGTCGAGAAAGCGCTCGGCTCGATCGCCAAGTCCGGCACCAGCACCATCTCCGACGTCTTGGCGCCGGGCGAGAAGGCAACCCGCAAAGGTCTGGTGTTTGCTGCAACGCCGGCTTCCGACTTCATCTGCGGCACAATGCAGCTTGCCTCGGGCATCACGCTGCAGGTGTTTACGACTGGCCGCGGCACTCCCTACGGTCTTGCCGCTGTGCCGGTGATAAAGATGGCCACCCGCAAGGATCTCTCGACGCGATGGCACGATTTGATCGACATCGACGCCGGCCGCATCGCCACCGGCGAGAAGACCATCGAGGATATCGGATGGGAGCTGTTCCGCCTAATCCTCGAAGTCGCGAGCGGGCGAAAGAAGCCCTGGTCGGACCGTTGGGGCATCCACAATGCACTCGCGGTCTTTAATCCGGCCCCGGTTACCTGATGGCCAGGGTATTTCCACCTCGCGCACAATGGCGCAACATAATGTGGAACGTTCTGAATCGGTGAATCTCGTGCCCTTATTGAGCAGGGGGGTCGTTCAGAAGGTCATGGCCAGTGCGATTGGTTTCGACGTAGGAGTTTCTCCCGTCGTCTGGTCCTGACTAATCGGGCCTTTGGTGCTCCGGCTCCGTGCCGGCTATCGGCAAACCGAATTATGTATCGGCTGGTGTCGAACGTTGGTAGTGCAGTCGTGAGCAAGCTGCGCTTGGCTAGATTCCACGAGCCCGTAACCTATTCAGTCGCAAATTGCTCAATTGTGCTCACTTTAACTCAATGTCACCCGCCTAGTGTTTTTTGGCCGGCGGCAGGTCGGTGCATGTCCCCTCGAATACCTCCGCCGCCATGCCGATTGATTCACATAATGTCGGATGCGGGTGGATTGTCTTGCCAATGTCCGTCGGGTCGCATCCCATTTCGACGGCGAGGCACACTTCGCCGATCAGATCGCCAGCATGGGTACCGACGATACCGCCACCGAGAAGACGATGGTTGGCTTCATCGAACAGGAGCTTGGTGAAGCCCTCGTCTCGTCCATTGGCGATGGCGCGGCCCGACGCCGCCCACGGAAAGACCGCCTTGCCGTATTTCAAGCCTTGCGCCCTGCACTGGTCTTCGGTCAGTCCTGCCCAGGCGACTTCGGGATCAGTGTACGCAACCGATGGGATTTGCCGCGCAATGAACGTACTGTTCTTGCCGGCCGCAGTTTCGGCTGCGACATGCGCCTCATGCACGGCCTTGTGCGCCAGCATAGGCTGCCCGACAATATCGCCGATCGCAAAGATGTGCGGCATATTTGTACGCATTTGCTTGTCTATAGGAATGAAACCACGCTCGCTAACGGCGACGCCTGCTTTTTCGGCTTCGATCGCCTTACCATTTGGGCCGCGGCCAACGGCGACGAGCACCATGTCGTAGAGCTGGGGTTGTCCCGGCGCATTCTCGCCTTCGAAACTGACGCGGATTCCGTCCGGCGTAGCCTCTGCCGACACCGTCTTGGTCTTCAGCATGACGTTGCGGAAGCGGCCGGCGTTTTTCTTCTCCCAAACCTTCACCAAGTCGCGGTCGGCGCCGGTCATCAACCCGTCAAGCATTTCGACGACGTCGATATGGGTCCCCAGCGTCGAATATACTGTGGCCATTTCGAGCCCGATGATGCCGCCGCCAATAACCAGCATCGATTTAGGAATGTCCGGCAGCTCAAGCGCGCCGGTTGAGTCGACAATCCGCGGATCCTCCGGCATGAACGGCAGCTTTATCGACTGCGATCCGGCGGCGATGATTGCTTTGTCGAATTTGATGACCTTAGGTTCGCCGCCGTTACGCGGCATGACCTTAAGATGATATGGATCGAGGAATTGACCAACGCCGTGGATCACATTCACCTTACGCGCCTTCGCCATGCCGGCGAGCCCGTTAGTCAACTTGCCGACGACCTTTTCTTTGTGACCGCGCAGTTTAGCAATATCAATCTGCGGTGCAGCAAAGGCGATGCCGTGAGCGGCCATCGCTTTTACCTCATCCATGACCGCAGCGGTGTGCAACAACGCCTTAGAGGGAATACACCCGACATTGAGGCAAACGCCTCCAAGAGTTGGATAGCGCTCAATGAGGACGGTCGTCATGCCTAAGTCAGCGGCGCGAAACGCAGCTGAATAGCCACCGGGGCCGGCGCCAAGCACGAGCATTTCGCATTCGACATCGGCGCTGCCTGGATGCCTGGCCGCGATCGGCACCGGCGCGGCCAGCGCTGGAGCACCGGCATGCACCGCCGCTGGCGGGGTTGGGGCTGCCCCGGCGACCCCCGTTTCCAATGTCAGGATCAAAGTTCCCGCGCTCACTCGGTCGCCGATCTTGACCTTCATCTCCTTCACGGTTCCGGTTGCTGGCGAGGGGACTTCCATCGAGGCCTTGTCCGACTCGAGCGTGATAAGCGGCTCCTCCGGTTTGACTTTGTCACCGCTCGTCACCGCCACTTCGATGACCGGCACATCCTTGAAATCGCCGATGTCCGGGACGCGGACTTCGATCACCTCGTAGACGCCGGCTGCGGCCCCGTAGTCGGCAATCGGCGCGCCCTCGCCCGACGAAGCGCCTCCGCCTGTGACCTTCTCCTTCGGGGCGACGCCGGCGGGCGCCGCTTCCGCTTCGGCGACGAGAATGAGCGAGCCTTGCGAGACCTTGTCGCCCACTTTGATCATCAATTCTTTCACCACACCGTCGAGCGGCGACGGGACATCCATCGATGCTTTGTCGGATTCGAGCGTGAGCAAGGGTTGCTCGGTCGTGATCCGGTCGCCCGGACGCACCAAGACATCGATCACCGGCACGTCCTTGAAATCGCCGATATCCGGGACTTTGACGTCGATCAGATTTGCCATCGGTGATTTCCCTATACGAGGGCGCGGCGCATGTCGGTAAGGAGACTGCCAAAATAGGCGTTGAAGCGTGCAGCGGCGGCACCGTCGATGACGCGGTGATCCCACGACAACGATAGCGGCTGATAAAGTCGCGGTACGAACTGTTTGCCGTCCCATACCGGCTTCTCGAACGAACGACAGGCACCCATGATGGCAACCTCCGGCGCGTTGATGATTGGCGTGAAATACGTTCCGCCAATGCCGCCGAGACTGGATATCGTAAATGTTCCACCCTGCATTTGATCGGGCTTGAGCTTTCCGTCGCGAGCGAGCTTGGCGAGTTCCGCCATTTCCTTGGCGATATCGAGAACGCCTTTCTTGTCGGCATCGCGGATGACAGGGACGACGAGGCCCTGCGGCGTGTCCGCTGCGAAGCCGATATTGTAATATTTCTTGAGGATAAGGTTGTCGCCTTCGAGCGACGAATTGAATTCCGGAAATTTCTTGAGCGATGCCACCGCGGCCTTAATCATAAAGGCAAGCATGCTGACGCGCGTGCCGGATTTCTCATTTTCCTTGTTAAGCTGCTTGCGGAATTCCTCAAGCTCAGTGATATCGCATTCGTCATGATTGGTGACGTGCGGGATCATCACCCAGTTACGGTGTAGCGCCGGTCCCGATATTTTTTTGATGCGCGACAGCGGTTTCGACTCGATCGGTCCGAATTTGGCAAAGTCAACTTTGGGCCAGGGCAGCAAGCCAAGCGCCGCACCCGGCGCTGCAGGACCTGCTGCGGCTGCTGCCGCAGGTGCTGCGCTGAAATTGATGACGTCTTCAGGCAGTATTCGGCCGCGCCGACCGCTGCCCTTCACCTGACGCAGGTCGACGCCACGCTCACGCGCAAGTTTCCGTACTGAGGGGCCTGCATAGGGAATGTCGAAGGCGGCCTCCGGCAGGCGTTCGGCCACGGCCGCAGCCGCCGGGGGGGTCAGCGCTGCAGGCGTCGGTGCCGGCCGGGCAGGCGAAGGGGCGGCGGTGACTGGCGCAGCCCGAGGCACTGCCGCGGCCTCGCTCGATAGAGTGAGAATGACCGTGCCCTCACTCACCCGGTCACCGACTTTAACTTTCAGCTCGCCGACGACGCCGCTAAGCGGCGATGGCACTTCCATCGAAGCTTTGTCGGATTCCAACGTGATCAGCGGCTGTTCCGGCTTGACTATATCGCCCGGTTTGACCGACACCTCGATAACTGGCACGTCCTTGAAATCCCCGATATCGGGCACGCGCACCTCGGCAACGCCGCTTGGCGCGCTAGTTGGAGCCGGAGGGGACGTTACAGCCGGCTTCATCGACTCGACAGCAGAAGCGCCGTCGAGTTCCAGTGACAGTATCGGCGCGCCCTGGCTGACTTTGTCACCGATCTTCACCGCCAGCGACTTGACAAAGCCCGTAGCCGGCGATGGCACTTCCATCGAAGCCTTGTCCGACTCCAGTGTAATGAGTGGTGCTTCGGCCGTTACGTGATCACCGACTTTTACCGCGATTTCGATAATCGGAACGTCCTTGAATTCCCCGATATCTGGAACCGTAACTTCCCTTATCTGACCCATCTCGGCATCTCCGACTACATACAACTCATCCACCGCGGTCAGTCTTGCGACAGGTGGAACCAGGAGCGTTCTTGACGTTACGTTTTCCAGGACGGCGCGCGCTCGGTATCAATTCCGTATTTGACAATTGCTTCTGCCACTTTTTGTGGTTGCAGCTCACCATCGTCGGAGAGCGCTTTGAGGGCCGCAACGGCGACGTAGTGCCGATCAACCTCGAAGAATTTTCGCAGTGCTTTGCGATAATCGCTCCGACCGAAACCGTCGGTACCGAGGCAAGAAAATCGTCGCGGTACATAGGGTCGGATCTGCTCAGCGAAGGCTCGCATATAGTCAGTCGACGCAATAACAGGACCTTTGCGTCCGGCCAGACATTGCTCGACGTAACTTTTACGTGGGCTTTGCAACGGGTGCAGCAGATTCCAGCGCTCCGTCGCCATGCCGTCGCGACGCAGCTCGTTGAAGCTCGGGCAACTCCAGATATCAGCGGCGACCCCGAAATCCTGCTCGAGGAGATCCGCCGCGGCGATCACTTCGCGCAAAATTGTGCCCGAGCCGAGAAGTTGTACCTTCGGGCCAGTCTTCTTCGTCGCTCCCTCGCGGAACAAATACATACCGCGGCGAATGCCCTCCTCGGCGCCGGCAGGCATCGTCGGATGTGTGTAATTCTCATTCATCAATGTTATGTAGTAATAGATGTCTTCCTGATCCTTCATCATCCGCCGGAGGCCGTCCTGAATGATCACCGCGACTTCGTAGGCGAAGGTTGGGTCATAAGACACGCAGTTTGGAATTGTTGCCGCGAGCAGGTGACTGTGGCCATCCTCATGCTGCAGGCCTTCACCGTTGAGAGTTGTGCGGCCTGCAGTGCCGCCGAGCAGAAAACCGCGAGCCCGTATGTCGCCCGCCGCCCAAGCAAGATCACCGACTCTCTGTAACCCGAACATCGAGTAATAAATGTAGAAGGGGATCATCGGCACATTACTAGCGCTGTAGGAAGTCGCTGCAGCGATCCATGAGGACATGGCGCCCGCTTCGTTGATGCCCTCCTGGAGCATTTGGCCGGACTTGTCCTCGCGGTAATACATGAGCTGATCGGCATCCTGCGGTTTGTAAAGTTGGCCGACCTGCGAAAAGATTCCAAATTGACGGAACATCCCTTCCATTCCGAAGGTGCGTGACTCGTCGGGAACGATCGGTACCACGAATTTGCCGATCACCTTGTCACGCAGCAGTGTGTTGAGAATACGCACGAACGCCATCGTGGTTGAAATCTCGCGCTCTTCTGTGCTGACGAGCTGAGCGCTGAATGCCGAAAGCGCCGGCACTTCTAGCGAAATCGATTTTGTTCGTCGTTGCGGCAACCAGCCGCCGAGCGAACGGCGACGCTCTTCGAGATATTTTTTTTCTTCATCGGACAACGTCAGGAACGGAATCTCCTCGATCTTGTTGTCGGACACCGGAATCGAAAAACGATCGCGGAATTTGCGCAGCGCCTCGAGACCCATTTTCTTCTGCTGATGGGTGATGTTCTGGCCTTCGCCGGCCTCGCCCATGCCGTAGCCTTTAACAGTTTTTGCAAGAATGACGGTCGGCTGACCAGTATGTTTTACTGCTGCCGAATAGGCGGCATACACCTTGTCCGGATCGTGACCGCCGCGCCGCAGCGCCCAGATTTCATCGTCGCTCATGTTTTTCACGAGCGCTGCAGTCTCTGGATATTTATTGAAAAATTGCTGGCGCACATAGGCGCCGTTCTTTGACTTCAAGTCCTGATATTCGCCGTCGACAACTTCCTGCATGCGCTTCCGCAATCGACCGCTAAGATCGTTGGCCAGGAGCGGATCCCATCCGGACCCCCACAACACTTTAATGACGTTCCATCCGGCGCCGCGGAAAAGTCCTTCCAGTTCCTGCACGATTTTTCCATTGCCACGAACGGGCCCGTCCAACCTCTGCAGATTACAGTTGATGACGAAAATCAGATTATCGAGTTGCTCGCGACCAGCAAGCGAGATCGCACCGAGCGATTCGGGTTCATCGGTCTCGCCATCGCCGAGAAATGCCCACACTTTACGCGCTTTAGTGTCGGCGATGCCGCGGCCTTGCAAGTATTTGAGAAACCGCGCCTGATAGATTGCCATCAGAGGTCCGAGACCCATCGATACAGTCGGGAATTGCCAAAACTCCGGCATCAGCCAGGGATGAGGATAGGATGCCAGACCCTTGCCGCCGGTCTCCTGACGAAAATTCAGTAACTGCTCTTGGCTGAGCCGGCCTTCCACGAAGGCGCGTGCATAAATGCCGGGCGCGGAATGACCCTGCATGTAGATCAGATCGCCACCATGTTTGTCAGTCGGCGCATGCCAGAAATGGCCAAATCCGATGTCATAGAGTGTTGCCGCCGATTGAAAGCTTGCAATATGACCGCCCAGTTCGGAGGACGCCTTATTGGCACGCAGAACGATTGCGACAGCATTCCAGCGGATGATTGAACGTATCCGGTGCTCGATTTCACGATTCCATTTTGCGTGCTCTCCCTGCTCCGGAGGAATCGTATTCACGTAGGGTGTCGCCAAATTAAATGAAGCATTTAATCCGGCGCGCTGAGCCTCGTCGGTCAATTGGTCGAGCAGGTACGACGCACGTGACGCACCTTCGTGTTGCAGAACCGCATGCAGGGAGTCGAGCCACTCCTGGGTTTCAATAGGATCAACATCTTGAAGTTGGGTCATGATTACCTCCGGAATAACGTTTTTTTACGATCATTCTTTAACGGCTCCGGTCATCGCCGACACGTAGTGCTCGACGAAGAAGGCGTACAGGATTACCAGCGGCAGTGAGCCGACCAGCGCGCCGGCCATCAGCGAACCCCAGCGATAAATGTCGCCGTCGACGAATTCGTTGACGATGGCGACCGGCACCGTCTTGTTCTGTGTGGAGGAGAGGAAGGTGAGGGCGTAGATGAATTCGTTCCAGCACAGCGTGAAGCAGAAGATGAACGCGGAAATAAGCCCGGGTACCGCCAACGGTAGCACGATCTTGGTCAGGATCTGCCAGCGGCTGGCGCCGTCGATCAGCGCGCACTCCTCGAGCTCGAAGGGGATCGTCTTGAAGTACCCCATCAGTAGCCAGGTCGAGAAAGGAATCAGAATGGTCGGATAGGTGAGGATTAGCGCCATCGGTGAGTCGAACAGGCCGTATGTGAAGACAACCGACGACAGCGGAATGAACAGGATCGACGGCGGCACCAGGTAGGCGAGGAAGATCGCGCCGCCGATCCATTGTGCGCCTCGATAGCGCAAGCGCACGATCGCGTAGGCTGCAAGCACGCTGGCAGCGATCGACAGCACGGTCGCGGAAATCGCGACGTACATCGTGTTCCACAGCCACCGCGGATAGGCGGTTTCGAAGAGCAGCTTGTGGATGTGCTTGAAGGTGGGATTCCAGGTCCAGAACGGGCTGAAGCGATCGAGGTCGAGCAATTGCTCGTCCGGCTTAATCGCGGTCAGCGCCATCCAATAGAATGGGAAAAGTAGCACCATCAGAATAATCGCGAGCGGCAGATAGATGGTCAGCAAGCGCTGCGGCAGTGTCTGTAGATAGCTCATGCCCTCGGAATGATCGGGCGCGGTGCCCGTCAGGACTGCCTTGGAGCTCGCAAGCTTGGGAACGAGGGCTTCAGTCATTGCTCTCGCCCTGTTGCCATTTGCGGCGCTGCAGGCCGAACCACGAAATCAGGATTGCGGCCAGCAGGAATGGGATCATGGCGGTTGAAATCGCCGCGCCCTCGCCCAGTTGGCCGCTTAGGATCGCGCGCTGATAGGACAGCGTCGCCATCAGTTGCGTGGCATTTACTGGCCCGCCACGGGTGAGCACCCAGATCAGTTGGAAGTCCGTGAAGGTGAACAGCACCGAGAAGGTCATCACCACTGCGATGATCGGCGTCAGCATCGGATAGGTGATGTGGCGAAAAATCTGCAAGCGGCTGGCACCGTCGATAGTCGCCGCCTCATAGAGCGAAGGCGACACCGTCTGTAAGCCGGCGAGCAGCGTGATAGCCACGAACGGCACGCCGCGCCAGATATTGGCAAAGATCACGGACCAGCGCGCGTTCCACATATCGCCGAGGAAATCGATGTTGCCCGAAATCAATCCGAGGTGCCGCAGCGACCATGATATGATCGAGAACTGCGCGTCGTAAATCCACCAGAAGGCGATCGCCGAAAGTACGGTCGGCACAATGAAGGGAATCAATACTACCGCTCGCAGCAGCGCTTTAAACGGCAAATTCTCGTTGAGCAGCAGCGCGAGATAAAGCCCGACCGCGAACTTAACGGCGCTGGCGACGATCGTGTAAAGCAGCGTGTTGAATACCGAGAGCCAGAACGTGCTGTCGTCCCACAGCCACTCGTAGTTCTCGAGCCCGATGAAAATCCCGCTCCGCCCGATCCGGGCGTCGGTGAACGACAGCCAGACGCCGAGGCCGAGCGGGTAGGCAAGGAACAGGATCAAGAACGCCGCCGCCGGCAGCATGAACCAGAAGCTGACCCAATTCCGGTTCACTTTTAGCCGATCCCAGGTGGTTGTTCCCAGCGGGACCGGCTTGCTGGTGTTGATGGCGAGATCTGACATGCGAAGGTTACGTCAGCGATAGATCCGTTGCAGTTGCCGTTCGGCGATCTTGATTGCGCCCTTTGCGTCTTCGCGTCCGGTGCAGAAGCTCGCGAACATGTCTAAGACGACGAAGTCCGAAATCGCCGCTGCCGCCTTTTCTCCGACCGAGCCGAGTCCGCCGGCGGTCAGCGTGCGTTTGGCAGCTTCGCCGAAGACCGTGTTCTTCGGATCAGAGGTCCAGATCGGGTTCTTGTCATAAGCATTGAGGCAGTGCGTCAGGTATCCCTGGGACGCCTCCAACCATTTGTTGAACTGATCCGCCTCCAGCATGAACGCCATCAGTGCCTTACAGGCCTGCGGATATTTGGTGTAGGTCATCGCAAGGATCGGATACATCAGATGCAGCTCGGTCGGCTTGCCGGCGGGCCCGATCGGCCACACCGCGTGGTCCATGTCCTTGGCGATGTCGTTCTTGGTCGGGTCCTTCTTCGCCGCCGCGTAGATCGAAATACCGTTGCCAGTCCAATAGATCTCGCCGGCGAGGAACGCCTTGTTGTTCGACGCATCGTTCCACGAAGCGGTGCCCGGGATCATGTTCTCAAAGAGCTGTTTGGAGTAGGTGAGCGCCTTCTCGGTTTCCGGCGAGTTGATGATCACCTTGTCGTTCTTGTCGACGACATTGCCGCCGTTCGCCCAGAGGCACCAATGGACCCAGGCGTTGCCGTCGCCAGAGGCGTGGCCGAGTGCGAAGCCGCCGGGCGTGTTATTCTTCTTCATCGCCTTGGCGTATTCGAGGAATTCGTCGGTCTTGGTCGGGAATTTCGAGAAGCCGGCCTTGTTCGACGCATCGATCCGGTAATTGAGCATGTTGCCGCTGTAGCAGACCGGGATGGCGATCCATTTGTTGCCGCTTTTGCCGTACTTCTGCGCCGATTCGACCCAGCCGCCGTATTTCTTTCCGAGGTAGTCAGCGACGTCGGTGACGTCGAGGCACTTTTGCGGGAATAGGTGCGGCAGCGAATACAGTCCCCAGAACATGTCCTGTCCCGCGCCTGTGTTGGCCGCTACCGAGGCCTTCGGCTGCACATCCTCGTAGGATTCGCGTGAGATGGTGACCTTCACGCCGGTGGCCTGCGTAAAGGCGTCGATCAGCTTGACGAACTGGTCATCTTCCGATTGCACGAAATATTTCCAGCGCAATAGCGACAGCGTCGCACCCTTCTCGGGTTTCCAGGGCGCGGTTTGCGCCCAGGCCTTCGCCCAATCAAGCAGCGCCGGCCCCGTCAACGCGCCGGCCGCAACCGCCGCTGTGGCGCTTCCCAGGAGCGTGCGTCGTGTTATGATGGTCATGGACATTCCTCCGTTGTTCAATTGTTGAGCCGTTGCCCCGAAGCGGCATCGAAAAGATGCACAAGCTGCGGATTGGGTTTAAGCCGAATTTTGTCTCCTGGCTTAAAGGGATGACGCTCGCGGAACGCGGCGATGACTTCGGTACCGCCGAGCTGCGCAACGACCTGCACCTCGGAGCCGGTCGGCTCGACCACCTGGACCACCGCTTCCGCGCCGTCGTGGGCGAGGGCGAAATGCTCGGGCCGAACACCATAGACCGCCTCGCGCCCGTCACTGCCGGATGGCGCTGACACCAGCGGCATGCGCACGCCGCCCTTTCCTTCAAATTCGATCTGGCCATTGGCACGAACGACACCCGGCAAAAAATTCATCGACGGCGAGCCGATGAAGCCGGCGACGAACAGATTTTGCGGCTTGTCGTAGAGCTCAAGCGGCGCGCCGATTTGCTCGACGATTCCGTCATGCATCACCACGATCTTGTCGGCCATCGTCATGGCCTCGATCTGGTCATGCGTTACATAGACGGTCGTCGTCTTCAGCCGCTGGTGCAGTTCCTTGATCTCGGTGCGCATCTGCACACGCAACTTGGCGTCGAGGTTGGACAGCGGCTCGTCGAACAGGAAGACCTGCGGATCGCGGACAATCGCGCGCCCCATAGCCACACGTTGACGCTGGCCGCCGGAGAGCTGACGCGGAAACCGTTCGAGGTAAGCTTCAAGCCCGAGAATGGCGGCCGCGCGCTTCACCCGTTCGTCAATCTCCACTTTGGGTGCGCCGCGCAACGTCAGCGAGAACGCCATGTTGGCGGCAACCGTCATGTGGGGATAAAGCGCGTAATTCTGGAATACCATCGCCACGTCGCGCTCTTTCGGTGGCAGGTGGTTAACCACGCGCTCGCCGATGCGGATCTCGCCGGAAGTGATGTTCTCCAGGCCCGCGATCATGCGCAGCAGCGTCGACTTGCCGCAACCGGACGGGCCGACCAGTACGACGAATTCGCCGTCAAAGATCTCGACATCAACGCCGTGGATAACGGCCGTCAAGCCAAAGGCTTTGCTGACGCCGCGTATCGCGACCGAAGCCATTCGTTTCTCTCCCTGCCGACGTAGCGGCTGCGGCCATTATTGTTCTTGGCCCTCGAAGCTTGTCGCCCCTTGTCGCCGGAAATCATCCGACTAATCGAAGCTTGAAATCAAGCCGCTTTTCGGGCCCGTGGCCTCGTCAAAGCGCCATGCCGCCGTCAACGAGATGCGCTTGGCCGGTGACCTAGGCTGCTCGGAGGCCAGTAACAGCGCCAGCGCCGCCACTTCCTGCGTGGTTCCGAGCCGTGCCCGGGGCTGACGGACGAACGTCGAACTGCGCGGTTTGCGCGGCCGCGAGCCCTTTGAGCTTCTTTGCGTCGACGTCGGTCGCGATTAGTGTCGCGCTCTGGTTGATAAAGGCCTCGGCGATCGCGCGCCCAAAGCCCTGGGCGGCGGCCGTCACCAGAGCGACTTTGCCTTTGAGGCGGCCGGCCATCGCGTGAGCCCTCAGTGGTTGTCGCGCGGCAGGCCACGATTCTGAGCGACGCGCTGATATTTCAGCGCCGGCCGCAGCACCATGCCGTCGGCAAGCTGGTCGACGAGGCCGCGCTGGATTTCCTGCCAGGGCGTCTGGCTATCTGCATATTTAAAGCCGCCTTGTTTCTCGAGCTTGGCGCGGCGCTGCGCGAACTCGGCCTTGGAAATAAGGATGTCAGCGGTGCCCTTGTTGAGATCGATGCGTACGCGATCGCCAGACTTAAGCATCGCTAGTCCGCCGCCGACAGCCGCTTCCGGCGAGGCATTGAGAATCGACGGTGAGCCAGACGTACCCGATTGCCGCCCGTCGCCGATGCAGGGCAGGGAGGTGATGCCGCGTTTGATCAGGGCGGCCGGCGGCTGCATGTTTACCACCTCGGCGCTGCCTGGATAGCCAATGGCGCCAACGCCGCGGATGAATAGAATGGTATCTTCATCGATCTTCAAGGCGGGGTCGTCGATACGACGGTGGTAATCTTCCGGCCCTTCAAATACCACCGCGCGGCCTTCGAAGGCGTTCGGATTCTTGGGATCGGACAAGTATCGGCGCCGGAAGTCCTCCGAGATCACACTTGTTTTCATGATCGCCGAATCGAACAGGTTGCCGGAAAGAACTTTGAAGCCCGCCTGCCTTTTCAGCGGCTGCCTAAACGGTCGGATTATATCAGGGTCCTGCGTGGTCGTGTGCCTGACGTTGTCGGCCATACTCTTGCCGTTGATCGTCAAGGCGTCGGCGTGCAATTCGTCTGCGCGCAACAATTCGTGCATCACTGCCGGCAGGCCGCCGGCGCGGTAATATTCCTCGCCGAGATATTTTCCAGCAGGCTGTACGTTGACCAGAAGCGGGATGTGATAGCCGACCGTCTCCCAATCCTCGATTGCGAGCTTGACGCCGATGTGCTTGGCAATGGCGTTGATATGGATCGGCGCATTGGTCGATCCACCGATGGCCGAACAGGCCATGATGGCGTTTTCAAATGCCTTGCGCGCCAGAATTTCGGAGGGCTTGAGGTCCTCGTTGACGATCTCCACGGCACGCACGCCGGTCTCATAGGCGATCTGCGCGCGCTCGCGGTAAGGCGCCGGAATGGCCGCGCACCCGGGCAGGGTCATGCCAAGCGCTTCGGCGAGCGCGTTCATGGTCGAGGCGGTGCCCATCGTATTGCAGTGGCCGGCCGAAGGGGCACTTGCCGCAGCGATGTCCAAGAATTCCCGATCGTTAATGCGGCCGGCGGCGAGCTCCTCGCGCGCCTTCCAGATTGCCATGCCCGAACCGCACCGTTCGCCCTTCCACCAGCCGTTGAGCATCGGCCCGCCGCAC
>Ga0207730_1000069_pt1 | contig 14917 bp, 12 predicted proteins | sample LuqExpMetageno71_FD_187828 | JGI IMG/M metagenome (GOLD analysis project Ga0207730, IMG submission 187828) | Tropical forest soil microbial communities from Luquillo Experimental Forest, Puerto Rico - Sample 71 (SPAdes) | ecosystem: Environmental > Terrestrial > Soil > Tropical forest ...
CGATGCTCAACGCCGAGGAGCTCAACATCACGCAAAACAACGTCGATGAGATGGTGAAGTCGGGCAACCCGGAGATCAGGCGCTTCGTCGGCACCGAAGGCAATTACGGCGAGCAGCTCGGTCTGACCAAGGACTGGGCGGTGCGCATCATCAAGCTGGTGGGTAATTACGGCGAATCGTTCGAGCGCAATGTGGGGCAGGGCTCGCCGCTGAAGATCGACCGCGGTCTGAACAAGTTGTGGAGTAAAGGCGGTATCCAGTACGCGCCGCCGATCCGCTGATCGCGCGCTCAGGCCAGCGTACCACCGGCGGCAGCGCGGCCGACGAGGGGAAAATGTCGATTGACGCTGCGAGCCGGTCGGTGCCCGCGCCGGTTGCCTTCTACAACAATCCGAAGGTCCGTAGCGCCACCTATCAGATCGCTCTCAGTGCGCTTGTCGGTTTTCTGGTCTTCGAGGCTGCCAGCAATGCGGTCCACCACCTCGAGCGCGCACATATCGCGTCCGGATTTGGTTTTTGGAACAACGCGGCCGGCTTCGATATTAGCCAGGCGCTGATCGAATATAACTCGCAAGTCTCGACATACGGCCGCGCCTTCTGGGTCGGGCTACTCAACACGTTGGTGGTCGCCGGTCTCGGCATCGTGTTTGCCACGGTCCTCGGTTTCATCATCGGCATCGCGCGGCTGTCAACCAATTGGCTGGTCGCGCATACAGCGGGCGCGTACGTCGAGACTATCCGCAATATTCCGCTGCTTCTGCAATTGCTGTTCTGGTACAACGCCGTACTCAAGGCGCTGCCGGATACGCGCGACAGCTACGCGTTCGGTGGGGCCTTCCTCAACAACCGCGGGCTGGTGCTCCCGAACCCGATCGGGGAAACGGGCGAGGGCGCCTTCGTCCTGACGATTATTTGCGGCATTCTGGCGGCTTGGCTGTTTCGTGTTTGGGCCAAGCGCCGGCAGGCGCGCACCGGCACGCAGGCGCCAGTCTTCGCGGTCGGCGCGGCGCTAGTAATCCTGCCGGCAGCATTGTTCGTGCTGCTGCAAGGCCTGCCGTTCAGCTTCGACATGCCACAGCGTGGCCGGTTCAACATAACCGGCGGCCTCGAGGTGCTACCCGAATTCGCCGCCCTGCTGTTCGGCTTGTCGATCTACACCGCCGCCTTCATCGCCGAAGTGGTGCGCGCCGGCATCTTGGCGGTGTCGCGTGGACAGACCGAGGCGGCCTATGCGCTCGGGTTGCGGCCGCGCGCAACGCTGCGGCTGATCGTGCTGCCGCAGGCGATGCGCGTAATCGTTCCGCCGCTCACTAGCCAGTACCTCAACCTGACCAAGAACTCCTCGCTGGCAGTTGCCATCGGCTATCCCGATCTGGTGCAGGTGTTCACGGGCACGGTGCTCAATCAGACCGGGCAGGCGGTCGAGGTCGTCGCCATTACCATGGCGGTCTATCTCACCATTAGTCTCGCGACGTCGCTGTTGATGAACATCTACAACAGCCAGATTGCTCTGGTGGAAAAGTGAGGCCGGGCGCATGACCACGATGGAAGGCGACCGTGGCATCACCGATATCAAGTTCGTCCGCGCCACCGCCATCGAGGCGCGGCCGGCACCGGTGCCGATGTCCGGCGCGCGGGGTTGGATGCGCGCCAATCTACTCTCGACGCCGTTTAACATCGTGCTGACGATTTTGATCGTCCTGTTGCTTGCCTGGGTGGCCGACGAGCTCGCCAAATTTCTGATCTTCAACGCGGTGTGGAGCGGTACTGATCGGAACGCCTGCCTTGAATCCATCCAGCACCGCGAGATCGGCGCCTGTTGGCCGTTCGTTTGGGAGCGCTGGTCTTATTTCGTCTACGGCTCTTATCCGATCCCGCAACGCTGGCGGGTCGATCTGTTTTTCGTCATGCTGGCGGTCGGCGTCGTGTGGTTGCTCTGGCTTGAAGCGCCGCGCCGCGACCTCGGCCTTATCTATTCGTTCATTGTGCTGCCGGTAGCTTCCTACATTCTGCTGCATGGCTTCGAGCTCATCGGAATGCCGATGGTCGACACCGTGCTGTGGGGCGGTGTGTTGGTCACTGTCGTAGTGGCGTCGGTCGGCATCGTGCTGTCATTGCCGCTCGGCATTCTGCTCGCGCTCGGGCGCCGGTCTCGCATGCCGACGGTTAAGCTGTTCTCGGTGATGTTCATCGAGTTCGTACGCGGCGTGCCCCTCATCACCGTGCTATTTATGGCGAGCGTGATGCTGCCGCTGTTTGTGCCGGAGGCGCTCGAACCTGACAAATTGCTGCGTGCGCTGATCGGTATCGCGCTGTTCGCCTCGGCCTATATGGCAGAAGTGGTGCGGGCCGGCCTGCAGGCGATTCCCAAGGGCCAATTCGAAGGCGCCATGGCGGTGGGTCTGGGCTATTGGCAAATGATGCGACTGATCATCCTGCCGCAGGCACTGAAGATCACCATCCCCAATATCGTCAACACCTATATCGGGCTGTTCAAGGACACGACGCTGGTCTTCATCGTGGGAATTTTCGATTTCCTGCGCACAGTCGAGGTCGCGCGCATCGATCCAAAATGGGCGACGCCGGTGACCAGCACCACCGGCTATGTGGTCGCCGCCGTTTTCTATTTGGTCTTCTGCTACGGCATGTCCCGTTATGCCCGGGCAATGGAAGCTCGGCTCGCCAAGGGCGACAGTCGATGAACACCGACGGCAACAACACCCACCGAATCAAGCCGCCGCAGCTTTCCCACGACGTGGCGGTGGAGCTCATCGGCGTCAACAAATGGTTCGGCGAGTTTCATGTGCTGCGCGACATCAATCTGAAGGTGATGGGCTGCGAGCGCATCGTCATTTGCGGGCCGTCGGGCTCCGGCAAGTCGACCATGATCCGTTGCATCAACCGGCTGGAGGAGCACCAGCAGGGCCGCATCATCGTCGACGGCATCGAGCTCACCAGCGATCTCAAGAAGATCGACGAGGTGCGCCGCGATGTCGGCATGGTGTTTCAGCATTTCAATCTATTTCCACACCTGACTGTGTTGGACAATTGCACGCTGGCGCCGATCTGGGTGCGCAAAATGCCGAAGCAGGAGGCGGAAGACATCGCACTGCACTACCTCAACCGCGTCAAGATCCCGGAGCAGGCGAACAAATATCCGGGCCAGCTGTCCGGCGGCCAACAGCAAAGAGTGGCGATCGCGCGTGCGCTCTGCATGAACCCGAAAATCATGCTGTTCGACGAGCCGACCTCCGCACTCGACCCGGAAATGGTCAAGGAGGTGCTCGACACCATTGTGGCGCTGGCCCAGGACGGTATGACCATGCTGGTGGTAACCCACGAGATGGGCTTTGCCCGCGAGGTCGCGAGCCGCGTAGTGTTCATGGACATGGGGCAGATCGTCGAGGTCAACGTGCCGCACGAATTCTTCGCCCAGCCCCAGCACGAGCGGACCAAACTGTTCCTGGGCCAGATCTTGCGCTAGTGCACAAGCGGGCCTTGCGCTCGCTTCCAGGCATCGATGCCGCCTTCGACGTGGATAGTGGCGATCAACCCGGCATCCTGCGCAGCCTGCACCGCCATTGCCGAACGTTCGCCATAGGCGCAATAAAAGATGATGCGTTTGTCGGTGGCGCGCGCGAGCTCGCGCAACATGCCGCCGGCGCGGATATTTTCGGACAGGTCTGGGTAGGGCGCGTGCAAAGAGCCGGGGATGATGCCGTGCTTGAGCCTCTCGCTTGTCTCGCGCAGATCGATGAAGGCGATATCAGGCCGCCCCACGAGTGCGATCGCCTGCGTTGCGCTGAGCGCCCAGCCGCGCTTCGCAATCTCCTGCTGCGCCAGGCCGATCTTCATGTTGGAGGGCACCGCGACATCCATCATTTTCGGATTGGGCAGCTTCAAGTTGGCCATCAAAGTGATGTAGTCGTCGACCGACTTCACCTGCAGGCGCGGATTGTAGCGCTTCTCCTCGCCGATTGTAGAGACGGTGTCGCCCTTGTAGTCGTGCGCCGGGAAAACCATCGTTTCATCCGGCAGCCGCAACAGCTTGCCGAAAATTGATTCATATTGAGCGCGCGCATCGCCGTTCTGGAAATCGGTGCGGCCGGTGCCGCGGATCAACAGGGTGTCGCCCGTGAACACGCGGTCGTGCATCACGAAGCTGTAGGAATCATCGGTATGGCCCGGCGTGTAGAGAACGTCGAGGCTCAGGCCCTCGACGGTGAGCTTGTCGCCCTCCGACAGCCGCATCGAGACGACGTCGGCCTTGGTGTTCTCGCCCATCACGGTGATGCAGTGGGTGCGGTCGCGCAGCGCGCCGAGGCCGGTGATGTGGTCGGCGTGCAGGTGCGTGTCGACCGCCTTCACCAGCCGCAAGTCTAGTTCGCGGATCAATTGCAGATAGCGGTCCACCTTCTCCAGCACCGGATCGATGATCAGCGCCTCGCCGCCGGCGCGGCTGGCGAGCAGATAGCTGTAGGTACCGGACACACTGTCGAATAGTTGGCGGAAGATCATGGCGCGCCCCCATGCGAGCTTGGGCTCGCATGCAATGAATTATGAGCCGCCGATGGCGGCAATAATGCGGCCTAGCTTTTTTCCACCGGCAGGTCCGGTCTGCCACCCCATTCTGCCCACGAACCGTCGTAGATGCGAGGCAGCGGCTTGCCCAACGCCTCCAGGCCGAGCGCCAGCACGCAGGCGGTGACGCCGGAACCGCAACTCGTAATTATGGGCTTGCCGAGATCGACGCCGCGTTTGGCGAACGCTTGCGCGATTTTTTCGCGTGAAGCGAGGCGGCCGTCTTCGACGATTTCGGTAAAGGGCACATTGAGAGCACCCGGCATATGGCCGGGCCGCAATCCCGGCCGCGGATCGAGCTCGGTACCGGCAAAGCGCCCGACCGAGCGTGCGTCCACCACCTGGGCGCTGCCGTCGTTGAGAGCCACCTGCACGTCGCTGATCATCGCCACCGCCGCGGTATCCATCGTTGCATTGAACTTGCGCGGCGTGCGCTTGGGCGCGCCAGCTTCCGTCGGCCGGCCTTCGTTCTTCCAGGCCGGAAAGCCGCCGTCGAGGATGAAGACGTTCTTGACGCCGAAGATGCGGAACGTCCACCACACACGTGGTGCCGAATAGAGTCCGGTGGCGTCGTAGATCACAAGGGTGTCGGTCTCGCTGATGCCAAGGCGGCCAACCGCGTCAGCGAATTGCTTCGGCCCGGGTAGCATATGTGGCAGGTCGCAGAACTCGTCGGCGATCGCGTCGATATCGAAAAAAACCGCGCCTGGAATATGGGCGACGAGATAATCATCCTTTGCGTTGCGCTTTTGGTTCGGCAGATAATAGGAGGCGTCGACGACGACTAGGTTCGGATTGCCGAACTCGTCGGCGAGCCATTCGGTCGACTTCAGCCATTTGCTTCCGGATTTCGGCTCGCTCATCAGAGTTTGCTCCCTACATCAACGCAATACGCACGCGTCGGTTCAGCTTGCCTTTCTTTTCGATCTGCGTGACGCGCACCTTGCCAATCTCCTTGGTCGCGCGCACATGAGTGCCGCCGCACGGCTGCAAGTCGAAGCCGGCAATCTCGATCAGCCGCACGCGGCCTGTGCCCATCGGTGGCTTGACCGACATGGTCTTGACCAGGCCGGGATTGGCGGCGAGGTCCTCGTCGCTGATCCAACGGCTTGTGACCGCGGCGTCGCTTCCGATTATCTCGTTCACTTTCGCCGTGATCGCATCCTTGTTGAGGCCGGCCTCCGGAATGTCGAAGTCGAGCCGGCTCTCGCTCTCGCCGACCGCGCCGCCGGTCACCGCGTAAGGCAGCACCGCGGACAACAAATGCAGCGCAGTATGCATGCGCATGCGAGCATAGCGCTTATTCCAGTCAATCGTTGCCGTCACCCTATCGCCGACGGCGAGGGCAGGCGAGCCGGCCGCAGGGACGTGCGCGATCTCGGACTTTGCCGCGTCGATATAGATCGCTGTATCGATCGCGAGGCGGCAGCCGTCCGACGTCGTTAGCGTGCCGCTGTCGCCCGGCTGGCCGCCGGAGTTCGCATAGAACACGGTGCGGTCGAGCACGATGCCACCCTGCTCAGTAACCGACAGGACGCGCGCCTCGCAACTCTTCAGATAGGCGTCCGCGCGGAAAAGGCAGTCGGTCGGCATCAGATTCTCTCGAACGGGATCGGGATGCCCGATTTCCGCTCCAGCCATTCCGGTACCGGCAGATTCTTCGAGCGCAAGAAGGCTGGATTGAACAGCTTCGACTGGTAGCGCGTTCCGGAATCCGCGAGCACCGTCACAATTGTGTGACCGGGTCCGAGCTCCTTCGCAAATCGGATCGCGCCGGCGATGTTGATGCCAGACGAGCCACCGAGGCAGAGGCCTTCGTGCTCGAGCAGGTCAAACAGGATTGGCACGGCCTCCTCGTCCGGTATGAGATAAGACTTGTCTACCTTGATGTCGGCGACGATCGGCGTTTTGCGCCCGAGTCCGATGCCTTCAGTGATCGACCCGCCTTCGGTCGCTTTCACCTCGCCGTGCGCAAAAAGATTGTACATGCTGGCGCCGCGCGGGTCTGCGAGCCCAATCATGATGTCCTTTTTCTTTTCACGCAGAAAAGTCGACACCCCGGCGATAGTGCCACCGGTGCCAATGGCGCAGATGAAGGCGTCGATCGTGCCTTCGGTCTGCTGCCAAATTTCGGGGCCGGTGCCGACGTAATGCGCCTTGCGGTTATCGAGATTGTTCCACTGATCGGCGAAGATGGCCCCGTTCTTCTCGCTCTTCTTGAGTTGTTCGGCCAACCGTCTGCCGACATGTTGGTAGTTGTTCGGATTGCTGAACGGGACAGCGGGAACTTCGATGAGCTCAGCGCCGCACAGGCGCAACAGGTCCTTCTTTTCCTGGCTCTGTGTTTGCGGGATGACGATGAGCGTGCGATAGTCGCGTGCGTCAGCCACAATCGCAAGACCGATGCCGGTATTTCCGGCGGTCGCTTCCACCACCAGGCCGCCGGGGTGCAACTCGCCGCGCTTCTCCGCCTCTAGGATCATCTGCAGGCCGGCGCGGTCCTTCACCGAGCCGCCCGGATTCATGAACTCCGCCTTGCCGAGAATGGTGCAGCCGGTGGTTTCACTGGCGCGTCTGAGCTTGATCAACGGTGTGTGGCCGATGGCGTCAACAATGCCGTCGCAGATCTGCATGCCGGTTCCGGGTAACCGTTGGATAACTAAAGCCTAGTGGACCCCTTTAGGAGCCGCAAGGCCGCGAGACGGGGCGGCGTCGCGCTCCAGCACATATTGCCCCCAGATGATCGATTTGCCGAACTCGCCGTTCGATATCGTCAACCACGCCATCGAATACCTGCCGGCCGACCGCGTCCGCTATCACGTGTGCTGGGGCTCATGGCTGGCAGGCGTGGAAGATCGTCAAGCTCGCGCCCGGTCAGATGCTGGTCCCGGGCGTCATCAACCATGACACCAACGTCGCGAGAACATCATCGCCGGCACCGATTGCGGCTTTGCGCAGAGGCCGTCTATCGGCGTCGAAGCTGCAGACCATTGGCCGAAGAGGCCCGCTTGCGAGCAAGAGACTGTGGCCGTAGTCTTCGTTGACCGGTCGAAGAACCGGCGATCAGGGAGCGAGCGATCTATGAATATCAGCGCCCAGCCACGCGGCGGCCTTGCGATTCCGTTTGATCACGCGCGCCTCGACCGACTGATGGATGAAGCCGGGATCGAACTGATACTGGCGACCTCCAAGCATAACGTGCAGTACCTGCTTGGCGGCCACCGTGCCAATTTCTTCGACTACATGGATGCGACCGGCGTCACCCGCTATTTGCCGGTGTTCGTATATCCTAAGGCCGTGCCGGAAAAGGCTGCTTATATCGGCCATCGCCTCGAGACCTTCCAGCATCAGACGAAGCCGTTGTGGACGCCGGAGACGCAGACCACTGCGAACGGTTCAGTGGAGGCAATGCAGAAGGCCTGCGACTACATCCGCAAGGCCGGATTGAAAACTAAGCGCATCGCCACCGAATTCGGCTTCCTGCCTTACGATGCCTCCAAGGTGTTGCGCGCCGCGTTCCCCGATGCCGATTGGGTTGACGCGCTGTTCGTGCTCGAGCGTCAGCGTTTAAAAAAATCGCCGGAGGAATTGAAGAATCTGAAATTCGCTTCTGAAGCTGTGATCGACGCGATGCTCGCAACGGTCACGCAAACGCCGCCCGGCACCAGCAAGGCCGACGTGGTCGAGACGCTGCGGCGCGAGGAGACGCTGCGCGGCCTTACTTTCGAATATTGTTTGATCACCTGCGGCACCAGCATGAACCGTGCGCCCTCCGAGCAGAAATGGGAGGAGGGCGAGATTATGTCGATCGACTCCGGCGGCAATTTACACGGCTATATCGGCGATGTCTGCCGTATGGCGATCCAGGGCGAGCCGGATGCCGAGCTCAACGAACTCCTCGTTGAGATCGAGAGCATCCAGCGCGCCGCGTTTAGGGCCATTCGCCCAGGCGCGCCCGGCCGCGAGGTGTATGCAGCCGCCGAGCCGTTGGTGATGAAGTCCAAGCACCACAATCATTTGGAATTTCTGGCGCATGGCATGGGTCTGGTCAGCCACGAGGCGCCACGGCTGACCGACCAGGGCCCAGTGCCTTATCCAGCCACGGATGCTGACTTGCCGTTGGAGCTCGGCTCCGTGGTGTCGGTGGAGACGACGCTCAAGCATCCAAGGCGCGGCTTCATCAAGCTCGAGGACACCGCAGTGGTAACCGAGCAGGGCCACGAGATCTACGGCGAGGGCGCGCGCGGCTGGAATAAGGCCGACACCGCAGTCCGCGGCTAGGGCTTCTTTGCGCTTATCTGCTCTGCCAGCGCGCGCAACGCGTCCGCCATCTGAACGGTGTATTCAAATCCGCTTTCGAGTCGTGCCAGCGGGCCGGCGAGGCGCTTGAGATCACGCGCGGCATGTTCCCGAATTTGCGCGAGTGCCGGCAGGGATGCAATCAACTTGCCGGCCCGCATCACCGGTACGATCAACGGCTCACCCGGCTGTCTGTCGGTTTCCAGCGATAGGATATCACCGCGCATCCGGCCGTCAGCATCGTACGTGCGCCAGACTTGCTTGGCGCCCGGCCAAGTGGCTTTTCCCTCAGACAATTTGCGTTTCGGTCGGCCGGCATAGCTTTGCAACTTATAGGCGCAATCGAGCGCCGGCGCGTCGAGCGAAGCGGCGAGATTGACACCAATGCCGAAGCCGTCAATGGGCGTGCGGGCTTTCATCATGCCCTGCAGTATGTCCTCGTTGATGCCGCCGCTGACCAGAATGATGACTTCGCGTAGGCCGCCCTCGTCGAGAATGCGACGCACCTTGTGCGCATTGGTGATAAGATCGCCGCTGTCGATGCGTACACCGCGGATGGTAATGCCGTCGGCCTTCAGGCGAGGGGCCAGCTCGACCACTTTGCGTGCGCCTTGTTCGGTGTCGTAGGTATCAATCAGCAGGATCACGCCCTCGGGACGCGCGCGCGCGAAATTCTCGAAAGCCTGCGTCTCGTCGTCGTGTACTTGCACATAGGAATGCGCCATGGTGCCGACGATTGGAATGCCATAGCGTTTGCCGGCAAGCACGTTGGCGGCGCCGGCAAAGCCGGCGATGTAGCTGGCACGTGCCGAAAACAATCCGGCTTCCGCGCCATGCGCAGTACGTAGGCCGAAATCGGAGAGGATTTTCCCCGGCGCGGCTAACACCATGCGCGCGGCCTTCGAGGCGACCAGCGTCTGATAGTGCAGAATGTTGATCAACCGCGTCTCCACCAACTGGGCCTGCGGCAGTGGCGCGGTGATGCGGATGAGCGGTTCGCTCGGGAAACACACACTGCCCTCCGGAATTGCATGCACGTCGCCAGTGAATCGGAAGCCAGCGAGGTAATCGAATAGGCTCTGATTGAAACGCCCGGTGCTTTTCAGCCAGTCGATCTCGGCATCGGAGAAATGTAGCGTCGTCAGGTAGTCGATGGCATCGGCAAGCCCGGCAGCGAGTAGGAACGAGCGTCGCGCCGGCAGCCGGCGCACGAAAAACTCGAACACCGCCTCGCCGTTCTCGCCGCGATCCAGGTAGGCCTGGATCATATTGAGTTCGTAGAGATCAGTGAGGAGGGGCGAGCTTGAGGGCGTCATGACGCCTCGTGACGGGCGGATAAAAAGGGCGGTGGAGGGAAAGAATGGCTCCCGGGCCGGCTCTCCGGACCGTGTAAATTCAATAGCTTACAGTGGCTAACTGATACAAGCGCGCGCATTCGAGCTGGAGGGCCTTCCGGCGCATCGGCTAACCAGTTGCGCTGACGTCAAGCGAAGCGCCGTCCCGCAGTAACTCATTACAGTCGGGAAGGGAACGCGACTGCCGGCGACGGAGTTCGGGGGTGTTGTCGGTTGGCCAATCCACCACAAAGGGCCCCCCTCGCGATCACTGTGTGGCAAAATTGCGGTTGTCCCCGTTTTTCACAACGTCAGAACTGACTCGCTAGGCCAAAAGTTCCAAAATTCTACAGCTCGTGCGGGACTCGCAAAACAAGAAACGAATTGCTCGAATTCACGCGACTCGGAACATTCATAGCGATGTTCATATTTTGGTCTTACTTCTGACCAACGCTAGCGCGAAACCTGCACCCAACTATAATTATCACGTCAGCGACGCTTCGCAGTGATGCAGTGCTGCTTCGGGGGGACGAATGCGATGCTAGTTCTATGGGTACGGAGGCCTGAACATTCAATTGATCTCACATCGTGGATTCGGCAAGGCCTCCGCTTCTGTTTGAGTTTTTTTTCAATTAAGTCTGTGGCGCGGCGGCCAGTATTTTACACCGGTCTACTCACATTGAGTGCAGTACTTGCAGCGGTGACTGCGGAGGTCCAACAGGTTGCCGCGCAGGATATTCCAAAGTCTCTACGGCCGACGGGCACCGAAGAAGCAATCAGGGCTACTAAGAACAATTGGACGGTTGGCGTCGTTGGCGGGCTCATCGATGGGACGTATATGCGTTTTGCAGTCGAGCTCGCGAGTGCGCTTGATGACGGCGATAATCTTCGCATTTTGCCTATCGTCTCATTTGGCGCTGCTTCCAATTTGGACGATTTGCTTTACCTGCGCGGCATTGACGTGGCGGTCACGCAATCAGACGTATTCGAATATTTTCGCACCGTCCGCAAGACACCCAACCTAAATAAGCGCGTTAGTTATGTGATTCGCCTGCCGGTCTCTGAAGTGCATGTTCTTGCCCGTGACGACATAGCGAGTATCGAGGATCTGCGCGGAAAGAAGGTCAACCTAGGACCGGACGGGAGCGCATCTAGTTTGACTGGCTCAATCATATTTCAACGTCTTGGGATTCCGATCCAACAAACAAATTTCAACAACGAGACCGCGTTTGCGAAGCTCAAAACGGGGGAACTGTCCGCTCTTATTCGCGTGGTGGGCAAGCCCGTCGATGCACTCGTAAAAATCCCGCCGAACTCTGGTTTACATTTGATCTCCGTTCCATTCTCTAAAAAATTCGCCGACTATTACACTCTCGGCGAATTTTCGAGCCAGGAATATCCAACGCTACTTTCTCCCGGGCAGCAGATCGATACGATTGCTGTTCCGGCAGTCCTCGCTGTCTTCAATTGGGATCCCAATAAAGACCGATATCGACGGGTGAGGCGTTTCGTCGAACGTTTATTCGATAATTGGAGCAAATTCCAGGAGCCTCCGTTCCATCCAAAATGGCGCGATGTCAATCTGGCGGCCACGGTTCCTGGTTGGACTCGCTTCAGCGTCGCAGAGGAGATGCTTCAGCGCCTCGCAAAGAAGGACCTGACATCGCAGCAGGCACTTAAACGAGATTTCGCAACGTTTTTGGACCAATCAGGTTCGGACGCGCGGCGGCTGACAGATGCCGAACGTGAGAATCTGTTTCGCAACTTCATGTTATGGCGGCAGGCGCACACAAACGAGAATCATTGAAAGTGCAGGTTAGGGTAACCCCAGTCGCGGATGCCCAAAGGCGGGCTTCATGAGTAATCCAGTCAGCCGATTATCGCATAGGGATCAGATCTCGGCCTATGCGCCTAAGCGTGTACGCGGGCTCGAGGTAGTAGGGATCAGACAAAGTCTGGCGCCGCAAAGATTTCAACTCGGCGATGAAATAGTGAGGGCCGAACCTGAAGACATTCGCGGGGAGGAATCATTCCGCGTCCCGAACTGTCTTGAACCGGTAGTAATGCCAGATCCGCCGCGAGCATCGTTGCTGCGCATCTTGGCGCAAAATTTTGTGCAAAGTGGCCGAGTGGCGGGCGGATACTTTGTGTTCCTTTTAGTAGTGTGCCTTACGGCCGTGGTCGCATTCGTCCTCGTTATGCAAGTACCAAAAGCCGAGAGCCCCACACCCGCAAGTGCGATCGCAATGAACTTCGAAGCGCTTGAGCCGAAGCCGCAACTGAATCGCACCGATGCGGATAATGCGCCGTCAGCGCATTTTGAAACGATGACGGCGGTCAGTCTCGGGCCCGCAGTACCAGGAAATATCTTGCTTCCCTGGCCCAAAGACTCAAGTTTGAATACGCCATCAGCCGATCCGTCGATTGGTGAAATCGCAAGCGCGTCGGTTGCTCCGGTCCAACCGCAACAGGATAAGCAGCCCCTAGGCACAGTCTCTACTCCGGCAGCAAAGACTACCACAATCAACTCGGATGCGCCGCCGCGCCCGCTGACCGGGGAGCAAATCGAAATACTTTTAAAGCAAGGTAAGGATTTCGTCTCCCTCGGCGATTTTGCCAGCGCGCGAATTGTATTCCGGCGAGTTGCAGAAGCCCGTGACGCGCGTGGCGCATTGGAATTGGCGGCAACTTACGACCCCGTCGTGCTTGGTTCCTCCGGTGCGAAGGGAGCAACCCCAGATGTTCGACGGGCAAGCGAATGGTATATTAAAGCACGGGAGCTAGGTTCGCTGGATGCAAGGGTCCGACTGCAGGCTTTGGCCGGACAACAGTAAAAAAGCGATTTCTGGAACCCACAGCTGACCGGAACTGAAACAACCTAAAGGACTTTCGTCCGTGCAAGTCCCATGCGGACAAGGCGGAAGCGGCTATATGGAGGGGAGGATGAAAATCTGTAAAATGTCGGCGCTCCTCGCCGCCAGCTTCTTCGCCTGTCTGACTTTCCTAACGACAGTTACGCGCGCTGACGATTACCCATCGCGGGCGATCACTGTGGTTGTGCCTTTTCCGCCTGGCGGGCCGAGCGACGTCGTGGCACGCATCGTCGCCGAGGGTATGGGCCGTGCGCTGAACCAGACGCTGATCATCGAAAATCTGGGCGGCGCTGGCGGCACGATTGGTACAGCGCGCGTCGCCGGGGCGACGCCAGACGGCTATACGCTGCTGGCCGCCAGCATGGGCTCGCATGTCGCGGCGCCGGTGCTCACGCCAAACATCCGCTATGATGCGATCAAGGATTTTGAACCGATCGGGCTAATTTCCAATGCGCCAGTCGCAGTCGTGGCGCGAAAGGAGTTTCCGGCCAAAGATCTCAACGAATTCATCGCCTACCTGAAAACACATACTGATAGTGTGAAACAGGCGCATGGTGGAGTCGGCTCATCATCGCACATGGCCTGTCTCCTATTTACATCCGAGCTTGGTCTGAAGCCAAAGTTAATCCCTTATCGCGGCACCGGACCCGCGCTCGGTGATCTCGTCGGTGAGCACGTCGACTTCTTCTGCGACCAGGTTGTCAGCGTTGCCCCCGCGGTCAAGGGCAAATCGATCAAGGCCTATGTGGTATCGGGCAATGAGCGGTCGCCCGCCTTGGCTGGCGTTCCGTCGGCGAATGAAGCCGGTATTTCGGATTATCAACTCAGCATCTGGAGCGCCATGTACGTGCCGAAAGGAACACCGAAGGTGATCGTTGACAAGCTTGCCGCCGCGCTCGACCAGGCACTGGACGATCCAGCCGTCGCCAAACGCATCCTTGATCTGGGCGGTAGCGTTCCGGGCAAGCCTGAACGCGGCCCGAGCCATCTCGCCGCCGTATTGCAGGCAGACATCGCGAAATGGCACCCGATATTGAAGAATGCGACGGTGGTAACACAGGCTCAATGATTGACCAGAGATGCGTTGGCGTTCGCGCGTCCACGGATCGATTGCTTTGCCCTGCGTAAGTGCACGGTGGCTGACTCGAATTCAACTGGGTTGGGATCGAGGCCAAAGTGAGGGACCGATACCCGGACGTTTGGGGGCCTATCTCTGCGATCGCAGCATTCAATCGACCAGCGGCCGCGGATCGAGCCAATCGGTGCATATCCAACTAAAGGTTCAACTCAAACAGCGAAACCGCCAAGGACCAAAGTAAGTTCGTGAGGATATCCGTTATTAAGAGCAAGATTTCAGTTTCCGGTTTTTTTCTCACGGTCTGTCAAAACCCAAGTAAGGGGACGCGCCAAAGGCAGGTGTTATTTTCCGAACTTGGGGGCCCGCGCTAGGGAGCGTGGATGTCGGGCTGAATTTTCCTCACCCTAAGGGTTTAGCAGGTTTCGGTCCGAATTTCGGTCGCGATAAACGGCTCTTTCTGCCTTTCGTATGAGCTCTCCCAGTGTGTCCATTTCCGGCTCTGAAATGTCGAGGCGACAAGAGGCGCGGATAGTCTTCAGGGCGCCCAATATCTCAGCCCAACTGTCCGTTAATCCGTGCCAGTTCAACCGGTCGACGCAACACAAGCGTTAAATCTCTCTGCTGGGGTTTCAAATCCCAGGGTCTTGCGTGGTCGCTCGTTGAGTTGGCGTGCCACTTTGTTCAGATGGGCTTGTGAGTACACCGACAGGTCCGCTCCCTTCGGAAAGTACTGTCTCAGCAGACCATTGGTG
>Ga0207730_1000071_pt1 | contig 14558 bp, 15 predicted proteins | sample LuqExpMetageno71_FD_187828 | JGI IMG/M metagenome (GOLD analysis project Ga0207730, IMG submission 187828) | Tropical forest soil microbial communities from Luquillo Experimental Forest, Puerto Rico - Sample 71 (SPAdes) | ecosystem: Environmental > Terrestrial > Soil > Tropical forest ...
TCGATCAAAGTTTTGTGGCTTGTGCTTGATTCGAACGAAGTCTCCAATGCCTTGAGTTGAGCATACCAATAGAACAGGCGGCGGCGTGTCATCCAATTGTAACCCTGGGGCACAAAATGGAGCAGTGGAAGACCGATCGCTATGCCTGTCACAAGTACCGCGATCGCTCTTTGCACGTGGACGGAGAGCGATAACGGCAAATGCCTTTGCATAAACGAAGGACCGTTTTTGTAAAAGTCGATCGCAGTGGGGGCAACCGTGTATTCTGAATCGGAGCTATTGGGGTATTCACCGCCGCGATGAAAGAGGTCTGACCCGCCATGCACCTCTTTCATGGTCTGCAACAGGAGTTGGACGATTTCCGGGTGAAGATCGCTGCGGATCAAAACCTTGGCTGTGGTCCCAATAAGTTGCACATCATTGGACGGAATAACTCCCTCAACATCGATCGTGCCCTGAGGCAATGTCATCCGGGCCAGATCAGGAAAAATGCGGGTAAAAGCCTCTGCCATTGGAAAGCTCATTAGCCGCACGTTGCGATTTCGTAGGAAGGACTGGACAGCAGTCGCCTCCGGCACGCCGATGATCCACACGGCATCGACTTGACCATCTTGTAGTGCCTCGTCTGCAGCTGATCCGGCGAAAGGCAAAAATGTAGCGGTTTCAGAATTTACGCCGCCCCTTCCCAGAACTTGTTCGGCCGTGTGTCGCGTAGCGCTTCCCACCGGCCCAACAGCGATGCGTTTGCCTTTGAGCTGCGACAGCCGATCAAACTGCTCGTTCGCGCGATAAAAAATCCAAAATGGTTGATCGTAGACGGTTCCTAACGATAGCACTCCAGGCGCATGTTTTGCGTCCGAAATGCCTCCAGTGACAAAAGCGATCTGTACGTCGGCATTTGGATCCTGCAGCAGTTTGACATTTTCCACAGCCCCGGCGGTCTCGCGGAGTTCTAATTTGACATGAGAACGCGCAAAAATTTCTCGATATTGACGTCCGTAATATTCGAAAGAAGCACCTTTAAAGGCCGTCGCCATGACGACCCTCGACGGCGGCGCGGGAATAAAGTGAATCAAGGCCAGCGAAGCAATGCCTATACTCCCAACAATCACCGTCGATACTTTGAATATTTGCCAACGATTGAGTTGCATAATGGATCCTTCCCAAAGGGCCGCGAGTATTGCGGCCCCTTTTTGCGCCGGTGATCCTGCACATGATTGCGCCGGAAGTTTGTGAAAGACTTCACACGGCTCTTCACTTTGTTGTTCACAGATTTAGCGAAATTATCTTGTTCGGAACTAGAGGCGCGCCGCGCTCGGTCCGTTCATGGTGCGTCCTTTCCTTCGTCGGCGAGGCCATACACCATTTGCTCGGCGGCAAATCCGGCGACGGCAAAGCGGCCGATCGGTTGCAAGCCGTCGTCGCCGCAGTGATCGACGAAATCCTCCGAAGCGAGGACGGTTCGGCCCAAGCGGCCGGCAAGTTTCTCAAGCCGCGCCGCCAAGTTTACCGCCGGGCCGATGCAAGTGAAATCCAGCCGGTTGCCGCTGCCGATATTGCCGAACAGCACGTCGCCGACATGCAGCGCCAAACCAAAGCGCAGGCCGCTGCCATCGCCGTCGCTCGCACACAGTGCGGCAATCTGATTGCGCGCCGCTCTGCCGGCTTCCAGTGCGGCGGCGCAGATCGTCGAGAAATCGCGCTCGGCGCCGATCGGAAAGATCGCCAACAGTCCGTCGCCCATATATTTGAGCACTTCGCCGCCATGCTCGACGATCGCCGGCACCTGGCAGTCGAAATAGCGATTGAGCAGATCGACCAGATCCTGCGGCGGCAGCGTGTCGGCCAGCGCGGTGAAGCCGCGCATGTCGGACAGCCAGATCGCGGCGTGGATCGCCTCGGTATCGCCGCGGCGAATATGTCCCGCGAGCACGCGCTCGCCGGCGTTCTTGCCGACATAAGTGGTCAAGAGATTGCCGGCGACGCGATACCAGGCGCGGATTTCGGCGACCCGCGCCAACGGCGCAATCAGCGACTGGATGGCCTCGATCTCGGCATCGGTAAAACCGCCGAGGCACCGCGACTTGAACAAATCGACGATGAATCTGCTGAGCGAGTACAGGACTGCGAGCATCGGCCCCAATCATGCGATGATTCTGCCTCGCGACACGAATCTCAAGCCGGATGGAATTTTCGGAAAGGACAGGGGAAGGTATTTTCTATAGCCTCGTCCAGCAGTTTTTCGCCGCGTTTGCGCTCGGCCTCATCGCTGATCGTCGTTATGAGCTTCTTAGATTTTCGTTGCGATTCGGTTTGCGGCATTTCCATCGGATCTCCAATATTTCTGCCGCCGTTGCGACATTACGCAAGGGCGAACGGCTCAGTTCGCGCCGATGTCTCGTAGCGACGCAGTTTCTTCACCGCCTTCTGCACCTTCTCGAACGAACTCACCTCGATCTGACGGACGCGCTCGCGCGAGACGCCAAACTCGGAAGCGAGATCCTCGAGTGTGAGCGGGTCGTCGGCGAGCCGGCGCGCCTCGAAGATACGCCGCTCGCGCTCGTTGAGCACGTAGAGCGCCGAGGCGAGCGTCTTGCGGCGGTAGTCGTATTCGTCACGCGTGGCGAGCGTAGTCTCCTGGCTGTCACCTTCATCAACCAGCCAGTCCTGCCGTTCGCCGGAATCGCTGTCCCCGCGGATCGGCGCGTTGAGTGAAGCGTCGCCGCCGAGACGGCGGTTCATGTCGACCACATCTTGCTCGGTCACGCCGAGGCGCTTGGCGATGATTTGCACCTGATCGGGGCGCAGATCGCCTTCCTCGAGCGCAGAGATCTTGCTCTTCGCTTTGCGCAGATTGAAGAACAGCTTCTGCTGGTTGGCGGTGGTGCCCATCTTCACCAGCGACCACGAGCGCAGGATGTATGCTTGTATCGCTGCCTTGATCCACCACACGGCGTAGGTTGCGAAACGGAAGCCCTTTTCGGGCCTGAAGCGTTGGACCGCCTGCATCAGGCCGACATTGCCCTCCGAGATGACATCAGAGATTGGCAGGCCGTACCCGCAATAGCCCCTGGCGATTTTAGCGACGAGGCGGAGATGGCTGGTGACGAGTTTGTGCGCCGCCTCGTGGTCGCCGTGCTCACGCCAGCTGCGCGCCAGCATGTATTCTTCTTGCGGTTCCAGCATCGGGAACCGCCGGATTTGCCAAAGGTAACCGGTGAGGTCGGATCCGGCCGTCACGCTCCAGTCAGCGGTCGCCAGCCGACCCATGATCTCCACCATTGTTGGCGACGTCGTCTCCGAACCAGTTTCGAAACGAAATTATCAGCAGCTAGCCCTATTGTCAATTTGATTTCGAAACGCTATTATTTGCCAAGAGGTGATAATGCCAGCACGCAAAACGGCAGAGCTCCTGTTGCAGGTGGGACGGCTCGTGCAAGCTGAGGGCTATGACGGCGAACTCAGTCCCGCCCAATGGATGGCGCTCCGCTACTTCGCCCGCGCCAATCCGTTCTCCCGGAACCCATCGGCTTTCGCCGAGTTTCAAGCGACCACCCGTGGAACCGCATCGCAAGCCATCAAGGCACTTGAGGCAAGTGGGTACTTGGTCCGCCAGCGATCCAAGACGGACGGGCGAAGCGTCGGCCTGCGACTAACAACTAAGGGCAAAAAAGCACTTGCGCGTGATCCGTTCGAAGTTCTGGTGCGCGCCGTCGACGCGCTCGACGCGAATGAGCAAACGGCGATGCACGAAGCCCTGCACCAAGTGCTGACCACTGTAGCTGCGAGTGGGGCACATCGGTGCTTCGGTGTTTGCCAGGACTGTACGTACCTCGGTGAAGAGGTTTGGTGCAGCGTAACAACCGCAAACCCCTCAGCAAGAGAATGCGCATTGCTCGGAGTTCCGATCCAGCCAGAGGACGCAGGTCTTCTCTGCGTTCACTTTCAGCCAAAGAGCGAGCACCGCGATGGCGGACATCGTGAATGATTTGAGCACCGCGATCTGCTGGAAGGTCAATTAATTGACCTACATCGTCAACGAGAGTTGCATCAAGTGCAAACTGATGGACTGCGTAGAGGTCTGCCCCGTCGATTGTTTCTACGAGGGTGAGAACATGCTCGTCATCCATCCGGACGAATGCATCGATTGCGGCGTGTGCGAGCCGGAATGCCCGGTCGAGGCGATCAAGCCGGATACCGAACCGGGCGCGGAGAAGTGGCTGAAGCTTAACGCAGACTATGCGAAAACTTGGCCGAATATTACGGTCAAAAAGGCTCCCCCGGCTGACTCTAAGGAGTGGGAGGGCAAGACGGACAAACTTCAATACTTCTCGCCAAATCCCGGTGAGGGAGATTGAAGCGTCCGCTATGGCCGAAGCTACTGTCCGCAATTTCACCATCAATTTCGGGCCCCAGCACCCGGCGGCCACGGAGTTCTGCGCCTCGTGCTCGAGCTCGACGGTTGAGGTCGTTCAGCGCGTCGATCCCCATATCGGACTACTTCATCGCGGTACCGAAAAGCTGATCGAACACAAAACGTAACCTGCAGGCGCTGCCCTACTTCGACCGGCTCGACTACGTCGCGCCGATGAACCAGGAACATGCATTCTGCCTGGCAGCCGAGAAACTACTCGGCATCAGCATTCCCAGGCGCGCGCAGCTCATCCGCGTGCTCTATTGCGAGATTGGACGACCCCGACATCAGTTTCGGCTGGGGTTACGCGACCATCTCCTTGAGCACTAAGAAGATCAAGGGACTGCACGAGAACGATTTCATCATGGCGACCAAGATCGACCGAATCTTCGATCGCTCGAGTCGGTCCCTTGACCGCCAGTAGTGACACGGCAAATCCATTGCCAACCAAGCGAGGTCATCTATGCTCCCCGCGCACGCAAGTGGCGGGGCTGAGTTTCGCGCGTACGCATAGTTGAGGCGGAAAGTTTAAGCGCCCGAGTTTTTCTTCTCGGCCGCTTCTTTAGCCAACCGGAGAGCCTTCAATCGCGCGGTCTTCTCTCGAATAATCTTTGCTTGGACTTCGTAGTTCACGCTGAGATTGGGATTTTCCCGTGCAGCCTTCTCCAACCGCGATTGCATTCGCGTATTCTTGCTACTAGCAGCCATGGTTCGCCTTGTTTCTGGCAGCCAAGGGCTGACCGGAGTCCGCTGCGACCTGTCCTTTCCGAAAATCATATCCGGACGTAATGATGATGCAGGCCGGACAGGATCGGGATGGCGACAATGACACCGGACCGCTGAACGGCCCGGCCCAGGGGCGTATCCTTGTTCAGCGCCAAGTGCGTGCGAACCTCATTGTAATAAGCCGTATAAGAAGAAAGGATTTGCCGCAGGTGCGCCTCGCCAAAGACCAGCACCCGGTCCAGGCACTCGCGACGCACGGTGCCAATCAGACGCTCCACATACGGATTTTGCCACGGCGATCCTGGCGAGATCGGTCGGTCGCGGATGCCCATGGCCCTCACCCGCGACCTAAAGACAGGTCCGTGACGGTCGTTGTCGCGCATCAGGTAGACCGGCGCTGATGACCAGGGGAAGGCCTCGGTGACCTGTCGGGCCAGCCACTCGGCCGTCGGATGTCGTGTTACCTCGAACCACAGCAGTTGCCGCCGACCGTGACCCAGCACCAGGAACGCGAACAATCGCTCAAAGGTCAGGGTCGGAACCACACACAGATCAATGGCAGCGATCGCCTGCGCGTGATTGCGCAGAAATGTCTTCCAGCTTTGCGAAGGCGTCCCACCCTGCACCATGTATTTTGAGACGGTCGACTGGGCGACCTCAAAGCACAAGCATCAGCAGTTCACCATGGATCCGCGATGCTCCCCACTCTGGGTTTTCCCTGCTCATCCGTCGGATGAGATCGCGCAGGCTGCGATCGATCTTTGGCCGCCCTGCCCTATTCCGGGATTTCCAGCGCCAGAACGCTTTGCAGCCCGCGCGGTGCCACCGACGAATGGTCTCCGGCTGAACGACCTGCGTCGCACCGAGCAGGCTCGGCCAGAGCCGGGTCATCCAGATTAGCAGCGCCCGGTCACTGCCGCGTAGCGAAAGACGCGGCGGCGCACGCCTCAAGGCGATGCTGAGTTGATGGCGAAGGAACAGGTTCTCGGCTTCAAGCCGGCACCACGACTTGAACAAGTCGACGATGAACATGCCGAGCGAGTACAGGACTGCGAGCATCGGCACCAATCATGCGATGATTCTGCCTCGCGACACGAATCTCAAGCCGGATGGAATTTTCGGAAAGGACAGGCACGAATTCTTCATCAAGAATCTTCTTGGCTCACGTCAGCGAAGCCTTGCCCGGCGTCTCCCGACGCCACCGCCTTGACCTTCACCGCGACCTTCATGGCGAGATGATCCGACGTCGACCCGTACCACGTGCCTTGCAGGGGGATCGCCTCGCGCGGGTGCGGCACGACTGCGACGCGAATGTGGTTCTGATTTCCCACGACGCCGCCGGATGGATCGAAGTCGACCCAGCCTGGGCCGGGAACGTAGACCTGGACCCAGGCGTGAGTGTTGCCGTCGGCAACATCTTCGTCGTCGTCATCGGCCAGATGCACGTATCCGGACACGAAGCGCGCGGCAATTCCGCGTGAGCGCAGTACCGCGATCATCAGCACAGCAAGGTCGCGACAACTCCCGCCGCCGAGATTAAGGGTACGCACCGGATCCTGAATTCCCTTTTGGTGTCGCGATATGTGCTTGAAGGTCCGCCTGATGGCCCGTGTCATGTCGACGAGCAATTCGTGCGTGTCGGCGGATCCGTCTCTGCGGAAGAAGATCGCGCTCCAGCCATCGAGTTCGCGGCGCGCGGAGGGCGGCAAAATGAAACGTTTGAGACCGGGCCAATCTTCCGCCGCGTAGGCAAACGGATAGGAGCGGGCAAAATCCTCGATATCGGTTGCGTGAAAGCCGGTCGGCGCATGGTCGAGACGAATGTTGCTGACAAAGCAAAGCTCGGTGGCGCGGTCGGCGAATTCGGCAGTCGCGACATGATTGCTGAAACTGTCCTGCGACCAGGCAATCTGCCTCGGCCTGGGCGTGATTTCGAGCTCGGTTTCGATTACCTTTTGATCCGCGTCGTCGCGCGGACGCAACATCATCCGGTGCGCGCCGAACGCGACCGGTTGACGATAGTGATATGTCGTAACGTGTGTAATGCTGAGAATCGGCATTGCCGTCCCATGATAATGGATGCGCTGGCGACATGCATTGCGACCGCATGCATCTCCACAACATGCAATTCTTGGGCCAAGTATTGTGCATGTTTTTGCCGCAATAGTGAGCGTCGATGAACGCACTGCCTGAAAAATTGCTGGCGGCGGACGAACCGGCGCCGGTCTCGGTTTGCAACGCCGACGGAAAATCGCCGTTCCTGCTGGTGGCCGATCACGCCGGTAAGATCATGCCGCGCGCGCTCGGCCGACTCAGCGTTCCCGAAACCGATTGCGAACGGCACATCGCCTGGGACATCGGCATTGGCGGCCTTGGCCGGCTTTTGGCCGACGCGCTCGACGCGACGCTGATGCTTCAAAACTATTCTCGCCTTGTCATCGACTGCAACCGCCCGTTGGACGCGGCGACGTCGATCCCGGAAATCAGCGAACACACCCCGATCCCGGGCAATAAGGACTTGAGCGAAGGTGCCAGGACCGCGCGCGCTTGCGAGATTTTCTGGCCCTATCACGAACGGATCGAAGCCGAGCTTGATCGTCGGCTGCAGACCGGCCGCGCGGCGGTCCTGATCGCACTGCACAGCTTTGCGCCTGTCTTCAAAGGCGCAGCGCGGCCCTGGCACGCCGGCGTGCTCTACAATCGGGATCCGCGCTTCGCCCACCGCCTGATGGCGCTGCTCAACGCGGAAAAGGGCCTCTTTGTCAGCGACAACGCGCCGGACATCGTGAGCGATGCGTTGGACTACACCATCCCGGTGCACGCCGAGCGCCGCGGCCTGCATCACGTGTTGATCGAGATTCGCCAGGACCTGATCGCCGACCAGAACGGACAGCGCGCATGGGCGCTTAAACTCGCGCGTTTGCTGCCGCTGGCGTACGACGGGCTATGAAAATGATGAGTGGCGCCCCACCCTTGCCAAACGTGCTTGGCCAAAAGTGCCATTGAATTCCAATGCTTATTTTCGAGATTGTCCCACCGATTTGGGTGGTTCCGCGATATGTCCATTCCTCCCTGATAAGCAGACATCAATCGGCATGGTCGCATGTCAGCTGTCTAAAACTTTACCTCGCAAAGTCCTCGAGACAAAGGTACTTAGACGGATTGACGCAGGGCAGCTCAATTGGCGGCCTCGTCAGTCAAATTGATCACACGTAGCTGCGCACGAACATCGGTCTCGGGTTATCGTTGATTGTGCCGTGTGCCAAATCGAAGCACGATATATTCCGAAACGGTGATCTCATGCGTATCCACATCGGTTGTGAGCTCGGCTTCGAATTTCCCCAGCCGACGCCGATGATATTAACGTTGAACGTGCACTTCTCGCGCGTCTCCGATTTGGAGCGTCCAGATTATCTGATAACGAGCCCTTCGGTTCCCATCGACGGCTATCGCGACAGCTTCGGAAACTGGTGCAGTCGGCTCGTTGCGCCCGCCGGCCGTTTCAGCCTCGGCACGGACACCATTGTTCGTGATTCAGGCATGCCCGATGCGATTGATCTGAACGCTCTGCAGCACAAAGTCCAGGACCTGCCGGCGGAAGTCATGCTGTTTCTGCTTGGCAGTCGTTACTGTGAGACCGATCATCTTGCCGATGAGGCTTGGCGCCTATTCGGACATACGCCGCCGGGCTGGCCACGGGTGCAGGCGATCTGCGACTTCGTCTGCAGCCACATCACCTTCGGTTACGAACATGCCTGCGCAACCAGAACTGCATTCGAGACATACGGAGAGCGCAGGGGCGTTTGCCGTGACTATGCGCATCTCGCCGTCACTTTTTGTCGTTGCTTGAACATCCCGTCGCGCTATTGCACCGGTTACCTTACCGATGTCGGCCTTCCGCCGCCCTACCCGCCTAATGATTTTGCAGCGTGGATCGACGTCTATCTCGGCGGCCGGTGGCATACATTCGACCCGCGCAACAACGCCCCCCGGATCGGACGTGTCCTCATCGCACGGGGCCGCGACGCCGCGGACGTCCCTCTAACGTATATCTTTGGACCCGGTAACTTGTCGGCGTTCCGCGTCTGGGCAGATCAAATGCTGTCGGAATGAATGCTCTGCCTTCCGACGCACCGCGGTCACACAGCAATCCGCAAGAGACTGGAACCCAGTTTTACCCTGACCGAATGAGCTGATGTAAGGCGTTCCCAGCAAGCTCAAAAAATAGGCGCCTATTCAGCTTTTTATCCTCGATGCCCAGTTGGTCGCCAAGCGTACTCGACCCCTGACGATTGCCGGCCCCCCGGCTTGTCCGACTGGTACAACCGCCTATTCGCCGCAACATTTCCCGGCGAGCGCAAATTGCCCTTTGAATTGAACCTGCGGTCGGTCAAGATTGGCACTCGCAATCAGATTGGTGGCCTTGGCGTCACCCCATTCCAGTCAGCCATGATAACAAGGCGGGACCCTGCCTCGCCTACCGGATTGAGATGGATGAGAAAGATCTTTTGCTATTCCGGTGATACTGAATGGACTGATGCGCTGTTCGAGGTAGCAAGAGGCGCTGATCTCTTCATCGCTGAATGCTACATGTTTGAGAAGGTCATTCGAGCGCATCTTTCCCTTTCAACACTGCGCGAGAAGCTACCGGCGATCGGCGCCAACCGTGTAATTCTGACGCATTTGAGCGACGATATGCTATCGCGCGCGCCTGCAGTCGAATTCGAGATGGCAACGGATGGAAAAGTAATTGCAATCTAAGTCTTGTCAGATGCAAACGCTTACATGCGCTCGCGCGTTTTCCTGTTACCTTGTCGCCTTGATGCGATGTGTAACGCTGCGGGTACCGGAAGTACGTCGCCACCAAAGCTGCCAATAACCTCTGGCTACAAATGGCCCTGCTGGGTGTGGTGGCAGTCGTCCTAATTACCTTGGCGGCCAAGTTTATTTGGTGACGCACAAAAGGCCGCCTCAAATTGGCGGCCTCTTTATTTTTGACGGTTCGGCGTATCGCGTTTTCGGCACGCGCACCGTAAATGGCTCCTGCACCAGAGGAACATGGTCGTGAGAGAGCCAACAACGCGTGTGAAAAAGGAGTAAGTCCTTAAGCAGATCGCTCCAGGCGTGACGCGAGTTGCGGTCCTTCGCGACCCCGCCATAACCGCTGGGATCGGACAGTTTGCCATCATCCAGTCGGTAGCACCATCGCTCGGCGTGGAGGTCAGCCCGATCAACATCAGCGACGCGACGGAGATCGAGCGCGGTATCTCGGACTTCGCGCGTGAAGCAAATGGCGGCCTGGTTGTCAGTGCGAGCGCAGTGGGGTTTATGCACCGTGAACTTATCGTCACGCTTGCGGTTTTTTGAATTGTCTTGGTGCCAAAAAAACAACGGCCCGCGTCCATCGGTCGCGCCGTCGAACAAATAAATAGATTTTACTCAAATGGCCGTAGGTACATTGACGTACATCAAGCTTGGGTCAGTCATATGGGAATTATGCCGTCTTGCACGCGAACATGCTGTGCCCGTCGTTATTCAACTTTAACCGAAGATCGCCTCATATTCGCTGCCGCGATTCTAAATTGGGCACAAGTCCTTCGATTTCCCGCGCAATTTTTTTCTCGTTTTGGATTGCGGGTCATTTTCGCGCGGTCTTGGGTCACGGCCACCCTTCGCGCTCGCGCGAAAGGATACTATGTTGAGATACCTAAGGCGCGCTCAAGTACAACCGCGGGAGGTGAGCGATGGACGTGCCGAGCAGGGAATTCGTGCTCGCGGGCAGCATTGAGGAGCTGAAAGCGAAGGGCCGGCTCGTTCTACACGGCAGCCATCGTCCGATCCTTGTCATCTACGACCGCGGGCGTGTCTTCGCTCTCGATAATCGTTGCCCGCACATGGGTTTCCCGCTCGAGCGGGGCAGCGTCGAGGACGGCATCTTGACCTGTCATTGGCACCACGCCCGGTTCGATCTTGAAAGCGGCTGCACCTTTGATCTGTGGGCGGACGACGTACCGATCTTCCCAGTCGAATTGCGGAATGGCCAAGTCTGGGTGAAGACCACGTTCGGTCATGCCGACACCGCCGCGCACTGGCGGCAGCGGCTTGCGGACGGGCTCGAACACGACCTCGGGCTCGTTATCGCCAAGGCCGTGCATGGTCAGCTCGCGGCCGACGTGCCGCGGGCCGACATCGTGCGGCAGGTGGCGCTGTTCGGGGCGGAGAACCGTGACGGCTGGGACGTGGGTCTCACGATCCTCACGGCGCTCGCCAATCTCCTGCCGGTGCTGCCAGAGGAGGATGTCTACCTCGCCCTGTTCCACGGTGCGCGCCGCGTGGCGGCGGACTGCGACGGCGAGGCACCGCGGCGGGAACGCGCGCCGCTTGGAAGCCGGCCGGACACGGCTACGCTCAAGCGCTGGCTGCGGCGTTGGACGATCGTGCGCCATCGCGAGGCGGCGGAGCGCACGTTGCTCACAGCGATCACGGCCAGGCTCTCACCCGAAGCGCTCGCCGACGCTCTAGTCGCGGCCGAGACCGAGCGAGTGTTTGCCGACTCTGGACATTCGCTCGACTTTATCAATAAGGCGTTCCAGTGCCTGGACTTGATCGGCTGGGAACATGCGGCGGTTCTGCTGCCGACTGTCGTAGGCCAGATGGTCGCGGCGCGTGGCGCCGACGAATCGACCGCTTGGCGCCAGCCTGTTGATCTTATTGCGCTGTGCGACAAAGCAGCCAGCCAACTGCCCGAATTGTTCGCTGTCGGCCGCGGTGCACATTGCTGGTCCGATCACGCGGCGCTCGCCCGAGAGCTGCTCGGTGACGATCCAGTCACGATCATTGATGCGCTCAAGGCAGCGATCCGGGCAGGCGCCGGCCCTAGTGATCTTGGTCGATCGCTGGCTTACGGGGCGGCGCTCCGGGTGGCGCGCTTCGGCAATGCCAATGAGCACACCGACTGGGAGACGGCGCACCACGTCTTCACCTACGCCAATGCGGTCCACCAGATGCTCAAGCGGATCGGGACTGCTCACACCGACGGTCACGTCACGGCCGTGCGCGCCGTCCTGCATGGAGCGATGGCTCTCTACCTTACTCGCTATCTCAATGTGCCGCCGGCGCGAATTCCGGGCGAGGACGGCGAGCAGCTCGACGATCTGCCCGCCGATGTTGAGGCAATCCGCGTAGCCTTACTCGGCGCCTTCGACCGCCAGCGACAGGTCGATCTCGCGGCCAGGCTCGTTGCGCGACATCTCAAGCTCGGCCATTCGCCGCAAGCGCTGATCGCCACGCTTGCGCGTGCAGTGTTACGCGAAGATGCGGGCTTTCATGCCTATCAGATGTTGGAGGCGGCAGTCCGGCAGTTCACTGTCTGGGGCGACACCGACGAAGGCCGGCACATCCTCATTGCGGCTGCCCGCTATCTTGCGGCTCATTCACCTACCGAACGCGCGGCGCTGCAGACGGCCGACATCGCTCGGCGACTGATGCGGGGCGGCGAACTGCATCAGGAGGCTGGGGCGTCGTTGAAGGCGGGCGGCGCATAATGATCGAGTAACGGGAAATAAGATGTCGTGGTGGCAATCTGAGCCTCATGCGGATCTCAGAGCGGCGCCCCGAAGTCTTTATCGGGGCGAGCGTCGGATCGACATCATCGAAATCATCGATCAGTGGTACGGACCGGATTATCGCTACGTCAAAGTCAGAGGGCATGACGGTAAAGTCAGAGGGCATGACGGTAGTGTGTGCATCCTCCGATTCGACGAAATCGGCGACCGATGGGAGCTAATCATGTTCTCGTCGGCGCGCGCCCAAGGGCTGGCAATGCGAGCGGCATGACCTGGCTCGTTCAGCCCAGCCTCGTCAATGAGCCGTTTTCCGATCCAGGGCTATTCATCGACTTCCGATTTTGGCCGTCGCGCCCTGCTGTTCGATCTTGGTGATTTGACGCCGCTCTCACCCGAGAGGGCGGTTCAGAGAAAAGCAATCGCCGCTAGGTCCGTCTGCCAATGTGGCGGAACTGCAGGCAGCGCGTGAGTTAGGGTCTATTAGATAATTGCTTCTGATCATTCTGGTTGCGTTGCTGTTCATCGCCTTTGACTTGCATCGTTTAGTTAGCAAGTAGACAGGGGACGGTTAAGTCATCGTCACGGTAATTTCCGCACCTGCCACTCGCTCAAAATCCCACTGGTTGTTCTTGTTTATGCGGTGTCACGCGGCTGCTCACGCAAACCCGAGACTTCGCCGCTGTTCGGTTCCAATCGGGCGGCAATCGCGTGTCAACGTGGTAATCTGCCCGGAGCGGCCGGAATCGCCGGAATCGGCTCGGTTTGTCCCGGAGCAGGACAAAACCCCGGCGTGGCCTGGCTATGCCGGGGTCATTATATGATGGTGGCCAGGCCGCGCGCTGGCGCGGCCTTGGGTGCTACGGTCCAGCAATACTGCTTGCCTCGGCAATGTCAGGACGTCGAATGCGAAAAAGACCTCCCCCGCCCATGGGACCGGCAGCCGCCGTCGCGTTCGGCGACGGATCGCCCCGCCTGGCGGACCATGACCGCAAGCGGAAGGGCGAGCCGGGCGGGCCCGGCACGGCGGTCATCACCAAGACCAAGCCGCAGACCAAGCGCCCGAGCCTGTACCGCGTTCTCATCCTCAACGACGACTACACGCCGATGGAGTTCGTCGTGCACCTGCTGGAACGCTTCTTCGGCAAGGATCACGAGGCCGCGACACGAATTATGTTGCATGTGCATCACCACGGCATCGGCGAATGCGGGGTCTATACATACGAGGTGGCGGAGACCAAAGTGACGCAGGTCATGGACTTCGCCCGCAAACATCAGCATCCTCTGCAATGCGTGATGGAAAAAAAGTGAGATTCAAGGGTCGCCCAATACAAATGAAAATGGGAATCTAATGCCAACGTTCTCGCGCGGCCTCGAGCAGTCGCTCCACCGGGCGCTCGCCATCGCCAATGAGCGGCACCATGAATATGCGACACTGGAGCACCTGCTGCTGGCGCTGATCGACGATCAGGACGCCTCGGCCGTCATGCGCGCCTGCAACGTCGACCTCGAAAAGCTGCGCCGCAGCCTGGTCGCCTATCTCGAATCGGAACTGGAGAACCTGATCACCGACGGCGCCGAGGATTCCAAGCCCACCGCTGGCTTCCAGCGCGTGATCCAACGCGCGGTCATCCACGTGCAATCCGCCGGCCGCGAAGAGGTCACCGGCGCCAACGTGCTGGTGGCAATCTTCGCCGAGCGCGAGAGCCACGCCGCCTATTTCCTGCAAGAGCAGGACATGACGCGCTACGATGCGATCAACTACATCAGCCACGGCATCGCCAAGCGGCCGGGCCTCACGGAGTCGCGCCCGGTGCGCGGCGTCGAGGAGGAGGCCGACACCAAGGGCAGCGACG
>Ga0207730_1000089_pt1 | contig 13328 bp, 15 predicted proteins | sample LuqExpMetageno71_FD_187828 | JGI IMG/M metagenome (GOLD analysis project Ga0207730, IMG submission 187828) | Tropical forest soil microbial communities from Luquillo Experimental Forest, Puerto Rico - Sample 71 (SPAdes) | ecosystem: Environmental > Terrestrial > Soil > Tropical forest ...
CGACGTTCTGCAGCCTCGCAGGATTGGCGGTGAGGCGCTAGGAGTCAGTAATTTTGAGATAGGCTCTGTTGAGGGACGCATGTATGTTCTTGCCGCAAACGATCCAGCGCCAAGTCCACCTACGGCTCGATCGGCACTAATCGTTGTCTACTTGTGGTGGCGACGGCGCTTGCGCAGGTGGTGCCGCTTGCGCGGTTTTTCCACATGCGCGCGTTCCTTCCGCGCCTCTTCGTGCGCAATGACCACTGTCTTGACGGCGGCCGCGCCGGCCTCTTCCGCATTGTCCGCCTTCGGCGTCGGTTCCGATCCAGCAGCCGAGGTCTGCTTGGCAGGCGGAGGGGTTGGGTGCTCGATCACCGGCAGCTTCACTGGCATGGGCGGCGCCGGGTCGCCCGGTTTGATCTCGGTGCCGCGGCCGCCGATCTGTCGCTCATAGGCGGCGACCAGCGTCATGTAGGGATTGACCCATACCCAGCCGACCTTGGTGAAAACCTGGATATTGAAGTGAATGTGATAGGACGTTCCCTTGTCGAAATCGCCCCAGGTGCCGACCTTGCCGATGATCTCGCCTTCCCTCACACGCCGCCCGCTGAGGAGTCCGTCGGCGTCCATGAATCTCGGATTCATGTGTAGGTAGCGGAAGCGGATGAAATCATTCTTAGTGTTGACGTCGATATAAACACCGGTGTTGCCTAGGTTGCGCCAAAGCACGCCGTCACGCACCGCGGCTACGTTATGCCTGTAGGGCTCGCAGCGGTCAGAGCCTTCGTCGAATAGGACGCAATTGCCCGGACGAATATCCTCGCCTTGGTGGCCATAGCCGCCCGGGCATTGGCCGACCAGGAAATTGCGCAGTTCGCAGAAATTGTCGCGCCACGGATAGGTGAAATTAACCGCCGAGGACTCATCGAACGGCATCGGGATGCCGTTCACCTTGCACGAATACACTTTGTCCTTGCGGCCGAGTGGCCCATTGTGTCCGCTGCGATAGCAGTCTCCCCACGGCATGAAGGATTGCGACTTCACGTACGACGGCGCGTCCGCGATTGGCGAGCTCATGTGCGCGTAGACGTGGTAGTCGGCGCGCCCCGGCATTTTGTGCCAGCCGGTGTTGGGGATGAGATCGCCGGGGCTGTAATAGGTAAAATCGGATTTCGCCGTCGGGCGGGTGAGATCCATGTGCGGCTCGGCTATGTCAGCCGGTGTGCCGCCGGCGGTGTTCAACAGGTTCAGGAATTTTGACGCCGCCGGATCAGCTTCCTTGCAAGATAGATAACGCGAAGAACGCGGCTGGTCATAACATTGTACCGAGACGACGTAAGGCACACCAAAACGCTCGAACGCGTAGCGTACATGTGATTCGCGTAGAATGCGTTGCATGCCCGGGAAACGCACTCCCAGTTCCTTCGGAGGCGGGAAAACTTCCTGATGATTGGGATCATCGAGGTCGTAGACGAAGGCACCACCGGTAATTTCGATCTCGATTGGCTTGGGGTAGGTGAAATCGAAACCGCCATCGTCATGTTTAAGGAAAAAGGTGGCGGTGTAGCCGGCTGGCCCCGGCAGGAACAGCTTGGACGGATGGAACGGCCCGAAATATTTGTCGGAGGTCTCTGCTTCAACCGTGCCCGCGACCACATCCTTGCGGTAACTATCGATATCGATCGGCAGTAGCACCGGCACCGTGCTTGTGGCAATGCCGGGGAAGCGCTTCTCGGTTTGCGCGTTGAGGCGAGCAAACTCGGCGGCGGGCGGGTCGATACCGTGATCGGCGAGCGAGATCGCCGCCTCCGCCCAATTCACTGGGCTGAGGATCACGCGGGGCGTTTGCATTTCATCGGCGCCGGCTGCGTTGGCAGAAAGCATCGCAGCGGCGGCAAAGACCGCCAACCTCAATCCACGCCCCTTACTGCCCTTTACGTGCCGCAAGACTAACGGCATAGGACTGCGGCATACAAGAGCCGGAGGGGTGCGGATGACGGTGCAACAGAGTCAGCAGGTGGCGGCGGCAAGAGCGGACCGCGCGGCGGAACTCATCGAGAGCGGTGGCACGGCGCGGCTGCATCTGACGCTCGCCACCGCCGACTACGACCATGTGCGCGACCTCACTAACGGCGCGGTGCGCGCGGAGGGCATCTTGCTCACAGGATTTATGCTACCGGTCGAGGAGATCTTCTTCCGCTTCATCAAGCATCGCGAGTGGGACATTTCCGAAATGTCGTTCGGAAAGTTCATCGGTTTCGCCTCTCAGGGCAATTCGCCGTTCGTCGGAATTCCCGTGTTTCCTTCGCGCGTGTTTCGTCATTCCGGCTTCTATGTGCGTGCCGATCGCGGAATTGCCGCGCCGAAGGATCTCGAAGGCAAGACTGTCGGTATTCCGGAATGGGCACAGACCGCTGGGATCTACGCACGCGGCTTTCTAGCGGAGACGGCGGGCGTCGATTTACGCAAGATCACATGGGTGCAGGCCGGGACGAACGAGGCGGGTCGCGAGGAGAAGGTCGAGTTTACGCTGCCGAAGGGCATCCTATACCAGCAGCGGCGCGATACGAGCATCTCCGCGCTGCTGCTTTCCGGAGAAATCGACGCTGCAATTTCGGCGCGGGTCCCTGAGGCCTACTACAAGGGCAAGGGCAAGGTCGTCAGGCTTTATCCGAACTATCGTCCCGAAGAGATGCGCTACTTTGCGGCGACCGGCATCTTTCCTATTATGCACATCATCGCCATGCGCCGCGCGGTGTTCGAGCGCTATCCCTGGGTAGCGATGAACATGTTCAAGGCGTTCGACAAGGCGAAGGCCCGCAGCCTGGAGCGCATCCGCGATCTCACTGCCTCGCGCATTCCGGTACCGTGGTCGGCCTCGATCGTGGCGGAGTGGGGTGCAAGCTTCGGCGCCGATCCGTTTCCCTACGGCCTCGAAGCGAACCGCAAGACGCTCGACGCGTTCTGTCGCTTCGCACACGCTCAAGGCTTGACCGCGCAGCGTCTTACGCCTGACGAACTGTTCCCTGAGGAAGTGCGCGCGAGCGTAAGGGTCTAGAGAATTGGGGCGTCGTTGTTTTGCCCGTCGTGCTCTTGACGCTTGCGACGGAAGGTCATGCTCAGACTGTTTCTAACTCTGTAAATTGACGCCGTAAACGGAGCTTAAGGCCTGGTAGTCCAAACGGACGGCCAGGTGGTTCGTCCACGTCGAGCAGAATTGATTTGTCTTTGAGTTCCACGGCAAGGGGCGCGGCTTCGCAAGACGACCACAGCAAACTGAGAGCTGGCGTCGGCATCCCGTTCTGATTTCTGGCGCAACTTCAATCCTTTGCCCGCTCGACGTAGGAGCCGTCGGTGGTGTTGATCACCACGCGCGTACCAACGGTGATGTGGGTTGGCACCATCGTGCGCACGCCATTTGACAACACTGCCGGTTTGAACGAGCCCGATGCGGTCTGACCTTTCACCACCGGTTCGGTTTCGGTGATCTCCAACGTGACCTTCTGCGGAATCTCGATTGACACCGGCGTGCCTTCGTGGATTGCGAGGTTCACGACCATCCCTTCCTGCAGGTATCTCTGATAGTCACCCACCACGTCGGTGGGCACCTGAACCTGCTCGTAGTTCTCCTGATTCATGAAGTGGAAACCGTCGTCGTCCTTGTACAGGTAGGAGAACTCGTGGTCCTCAACGTGCGCGCGCTCCACCTGGTCAGTAGTTTTGTAGCGCATCTGGGTCTTCACGCCGTCGGAAATCCGGCGCATATCGACCTGCGTCGTGGGAGTGCCCTTGCCGGGGTGAAAATTTTCCGCGTTGAGGACGACGTAAAGCTTGCCGTCGACGTCCACGATATTGCCTTTGCGGAGAGACGAAGCGATGACCTTCAATGGAACAATCCTTGAACTTTGGGTTATGAGTCTCGATTTCGGGCGGCACCATAGCGATCTTCTCGCCCAATGCCAGTCCTTCCGGCGCATGGCCTTATCGAGGTAAATCTTGGCAAAAGCCCGCTGGTCTCCTGGCAGTTATGCCGCTTTCCGGCCCTACCTGGCCGCACGCGGGCGTATCACGGCGGCTTTGCGCGCCTGGTTTGTCGACCGAGGCTTTAGCGAGGTGGAAACGCCCGCCCTGCAAGTCTCGCCGGGCAATGAAACGCACCTGCATGCCTTCGCCACCGAGCTGGTCACCACCGCCGGCGAGCGGCGGCCGCTCTATCTGCGCACTTCGCCGGAGTTCGCCTGCAAAAAGCTGTTGGCGGCGGGCGAAACGCGCATTTTCGAATTCGCTCGCGTGTTCCGTAACCGCGAGCGCGGCGCACTGCATCACCCGGAATTCACCATGCTGGAGTGGTACCGGGCGAACGAGCCTTACGAAACACTAGCGGACGATTGCACCGCGCTCCTGGGCGAAACGGCGCGTGCAGCTGGTGCCAAAGCGCTCACTTTTCGCGGAAGGAGCGTTGATCCCTTTGCCGCCCCGGAGCGCATGACGGTGGCGGAGGCCTTCATGCGGCACGCCGGCATTGATCTGCTGGCAACCATCGGCAAAAGACACGGTGATCGCGAGGCGCTCGCAACGCAGGCCGACAAGATGGGCGTCAAAATCGCGCACGACGATACGTGGGGCGATATCTTCAGCCGCATCCTCGTCGAGCGCGTCGAGCCGCATCTGGGCAACGACCGTGCAACACTGTTATATGAGTACCCGTTGCCGCTGGCGGCGCTCGCGCGGGCCAAGCCGGGTAGCGACAAGGTTGCTGAACGCTTCGAGCTTTATGCCTGCGGGGTGGAGCTGGCCAACGCGTTCGGCGAACTGATCAACGTAGCCGAGCAGCGCGCGCGCTTTTACACTGCGATGGCAGAGAAGCGACGCATCCACGGTGAGTGTTATCCGATCGACGAGGACTTTCTCACAGCGCTCGCGCAAATGCCGCAGGCGTCCGGAATTGCGCTCGGCTTCGACCGGCTGGTGATGCTGGCGACAGGCGCCAGTGATATCGCACAGGTGATCTGGATGCCGGTGGCGGAATTGGAGTGACGGTGATGAAAGCGACAGAATTAATTTTATCCGCGACGCAGATTTGCGGCCATCGTCTCGCGCCCCCCGGCCAGAGATCCGCTTTGGAAGCCGTCGCGGCTCGCTATCCCGTCAAGGTGCCGGAAGCTTTGGCCGAATTGATCGATCCGAAAAATCCGCGCGATCCCATCGCGCGCCAGTTCGTCCCTGATGCAGCCGAGCTGGCGCAGGAGCCGGGAGAGTTTGCCGACCCGATTGGCGATGAGGTTCACTCGCCGGTTAAAGGTATCGTGCATCGCTATCCCGATCGCGTCCTGCTCAAGCTCAACGCCGTCTGTGCGGTCTACTGTCGCTTCTGCTTCCGGCGTGAAACGGTCGGTCCTGGCAACGCGAAGGTGTTGTCAAAGGCGGCGCTGGCAAAGGCGTTGGATTATATCCGCACGCACAACGAAATCTGGGAAGTGATTCTCACCGGTGGTGATCCGCTGGTGCTTTCGGCACGACGGCTGCGCAAGGTGATGCAGCACCTGGACAAGATCCAGCACGTGAAGGTCCTCCGCATCCATACGCGCGTTCCGGTCGCCACGCCCAAGCGCATCACGGAAGAACTCACGCGCACGCTCAAGGTCAAGGGCAAACCGACTTATGTCGCCGTGCACGTCAATCACGCGCGCGAACTGAGTTCCGCGGCGCGCGCAGCCTGTGCCCGGCTGGCGGATGCCGGTATACCGTTGCTTGGTCAGTCTGTGCTGCTCGCCGGCGTCAACGATACTCCGGAAGAGGTCGCCGCGCTGATGCGCGCTTGCGTCGAGTGCCGTATCAAGCCCTACTATCTGCATCACGCCGATCTCGCGCCTGGCACCGCGCATCTGCGCACCGACATCGCCACCGGTCAGGACTTGATGCGTCGTCTGCGCGGGCGTCTCTCAGGCTTGTGTCAACCGAGCTACGTGCTCGACATCCCGGGCGGCCACGGCAAGTCGCCGATCGGCCCGAACTATCTCGAGCGTGCCAGTTCAAACGGCACCGCGCATTTCGTGGTCGAGGATTTCAACGGGCGGCGGCATCGTTATCCGCCGGCGCCGCAGGTCTAGTGACGGATCGCCAGCAGATCGAGCAGGGCAGCTGTCACCGCAAGCCCGACGAAGCCGACAAACATCACGGCGATCACCGCGCGCCAGAGAAAGGACACGTCGCGCCGTAACGTCGCCACTACATTTTGTTTTTTCAACATGGCCTGACTCTCCTGAGGAGAGTTCCTTGCTGGGCAACGCAAATGTACCTGCAAAGGAATCATCCGGCGCATAAAACCTATGTTAAATATCGCCCATATTCAAACATTGTCGCATGGCTGGCCTGCGCTTACGCCAGCGGCAGATTGGCGCGCCTGTGAAAACCCCGGTACGACACACCGATGCTTGACCGGGTGACGAGATGCTGGGCGCAGCGCATCGAGAAGCCTTGCTGCGAAACCAGCGCGCCGAGAATTATAACCTCAGCTAAGGACGGACCGCATACAAAAACGGTTGAAGGCCATCCGCCGCGAGTATCAAGAGCAAGTCGTGGCGGAGGCCGAAGCATCCGTTGATGAAATTCGCGCTGCATCAAACCCCCAACGAATCTATGGAAGCCTAAATCCCAAAATGATGCCGTCTAATTCAAATTTGAGGATTTGCCGTACCGCGGGCTTAACCTTTGCCGGGCACGATCCAAGCCTATTCCGGCGGCAAGACCCGGCTCGGATCGGTGAAGCACCAATGATTGATGCGGATAGCGTTAGACGTGCAACCATGTTGCTTCAGCGTGCCCAGCAGCTCACAGCGGCCGCTCATCGCGAGCCAGCCAATCGTTCATACTTGCTTAGTCTCGCGGAAACGTATCGAACGGCCGCCGACGAATTAGCGCCGGGTACACCCGATCCGGCGACGGAATTATTTTCGATCAGCGCCGTGAAGCCAACCCAATAGACCGCGCAAAACCGAATCCCCGGGCACTAGCTCGAACCCACAAACGGATCGTGTCACCAGCGGCGATAGACCCTTCTCGAATATCTGAACGGTGGGTAGGCTACGCACGACAGAGATACCGGTAGGATCCACGAACCAACCTGCCAGCCGCCATAGCGCCGCGGTTTCTTCAATCGCCTCGCCACCAATTCGCCAGTGGGTTCTTCCTCGTCGAGTTTTAGCCGTTTGTCACCGTTGCGAAGTGCCTGTGAGGGCGCGTGGTGCAGGAGTTCGACGTCATAACTGCCGTTCGGCGGCCGAAAATATTGAAAAAATCTATCCGACTTCCTTAAGCAGTTCTAAAGATCCGGCTTGTACCATGAATTGTCGTCGAACCTGCGGCCGCTTCGTCGGAGGACACCTTGCCCTTTCGTTCAACTACTGCCACCCGTTCGCGCGCCATGATCGAATGCGCCCAATGCGGCGAAGCACTCTACCTGCCCGAATGGTCGGAATACCGCCACAAAAACTCAGTGCGGCATCTTTGGAAATGCGAAGCGTGCGATCATGCGTTTGAGACTACCGTTCGCTTTGAGCAGGTAGCTGCGTAGGTACTGCCGCTCGGCTCGGAAAGTTTCAGGCCGACATCGACGCCTTCTCTGAGCTGTTGCGCGTTGGTGCGCGGTGAGTCGCCCATGCGTTAATTTGGATTTGGCCTTCGGGGGAAATAGCGGCCAAGCCCGTAAAACGAATCCTGAGCGTCCTGGACTCGTTGCAGGCCATTTGAGTCCCAAAAGTGCTTAAACCGACCCGGAAGAACGGCTAGCAGCGCGCCCTGTACTTTTAGCCATCAGTGCATCGTGGCTAATTTTGCCACACCGATTGCCATAAATATGACTGCAAAAATCGCAATGTCGACCGCAAAGAAACCGAGAAGCCAACCCATGAATGCATGTTGCAAGGACCGATCAGGAGGCGCCGATTTGGCTTTGCGGATCACAACGACGCTCAACGGCATAAAGACCAGTGCCATAATAAATCCCGCTATGCGGGAGGTCCCAATTAGTCCGCCGACAGCGCCGGCAATCACGCCAGCAATAAAAAACGAGCCAAGCCCAAACAGGAATCCGCGTTTCACGTCGTGCCCCTGGTCTTGACGTAGCGTCTGATGAGAAAAGCACCGGGATCTTGATTGGTTAGCTCCTCCGCCTGAAGTTCGGCTAACCGGGATTTGATGCCATCATTTGTCATCAATCTGGCCGCGTGTTTAGGACAGGGCTAACAGCGTCGATATAAGCCTGCGAGCGATAAGGGCGCCTCGGCACATTAGGTCTGCTCGGCTGGCGCAGAAAGCAGAAGGGTATTAACGTCACCAATTGATTGACCTGCTTGCCACATTTCCGGCTGAGCGTAGCAGTAATGAGCATCATCATTGCAATAGCCGTGTTAGTGCTGGTGCTGGTGCTGTGCGCCGCTGGTCTGGTCGGCTCAATGATAGGGCACAGCCATGCGCCCCTGGTCGAACGCCGCTTCGACCGGGAATTAAGAAGCATTGGGCTTTACAGCGGCATGACTGGCGCTGCGCTCGTAGTCGTCCTCGGATTCGCACTTTGGTTGGCCGGGTATCTGCGCCTAATTTTGTGAAGCGCGCTTTTTTCTGAATTTCTGGAATTTCCTGATTTTTGATTTTGGATTTTTGGATTTATTTGCAGTGGAAATTAATTTAAGGGAGTTTATTTCGGATTCTTGGAATCTGATCCTCCAGACGGCTCCATTGCAATTATGTAGAACATCCACAAAGCAAAAATGAAGGAGACCACCAAAATCCAATTCTGGATTTCGACACCAAGAACGCTGAAATGCCCGACTAACCAATTCATAATGTGATTTCCTACTAAAATTTTTTAGCTTTGGGCTAAAGGGGGGCGGGCCTTAAGGTAAAATTTCCCCGACATCCACCGGCAATACGCGGCCCCCCGTCGCCTCGCGGACCCAGCCTGGGCATTTGCGCCCAAATTCCCGATTGCACTATTTCGCCCTAAATGGCCTCGTATTGGTAGACCGCACCGTGCGCCTGTGAGTCAGATTACGGTGCCCTCACCCGACAGCAGCCACGCCGCCTGAGTCAGTCTAGTTGCGCCAGAAGTCCTTAAATGGCTCGGTGCTCAGATCTAAGTAGCGTGCGGTATGGTCGATATGGAACATAAATACCGAGCTTAGTCTTTTCGGAGCCACGTTCTGAAGGGCGTCATTACTCAAGCGAAATGACAGACGCATGGAAAAGCGGACGCATGGACGAAAAAACTCAAGCTCAAACATGATAGCTTTGACAAATTTGCGTTTAGCTGCAGCCACCTGCGGTGATCTTAGCAGAACCGGTCAGCCCCTTTTTCTGAATTGTAATGCGCCATTCAGGCGGATGTGTAGATGAGGATTTCGGTTTGATTTCGCGCCATGCCGTTCTTAGGTGACGTGGGCGAACCGGTTCAACTCCAGTTGCCCTGAGTAGCGAATGTAAGCCGTCGATTTATGCGTGCAGGCATTACCGCCGGATCAGGCTGATGCATTGTGCCAAGAGGCGAGGGCGGTGCTGTGCTGATTGGGGATTCCGTTATGGGCCATAAACGGAAAGCAATTCTGCGCACGTAAAAATTCAATAAAAATCGGTGTTCTGTGAACCCAATCACAGAGAGCGCTCTCATTCCATCCTAAGTTGCAGATATCGCAATCCAAGGAACCGAGGCGACCCAATGCGAACAACACCCATTGTAACTGTCGTCGCCGTGGTCTTGGCCCTCCTGATCGTCGCCAAGAGCAAGACGGCTAACCTCACCGAAGCGACCCAAAACCCGCTCCAAAACACAGTGTCGATCTACGATCTTGGCGTCGGGCTGAAGAACCTACCAGTGCAGGAAGCGCCGCTGCCCTAACGATCTTTTGGGGCGCAGAGCCGGTCCTTTTCTAAATTTTTCTCGAAGGACGGGATAATGCTTACCGAACCCAGGGTGTGGCGCAGAGTTTTGAGCTATTGGTTTGGTTATTGGTGCGGGCAACATAACAGACCCTATTGTTGCCCCCTGTGGGCAAACAACGATGCCTACACGGTTGCTTACCTTGAGGCCAAACGGATCATCACATAGCGAATGGTCCCTCTTGCCGCCTTAGCGGCAATGGCTGCGTTACTTGGGAGAGTCGGTAACCGCCAAGCGATATTGGACCCCTTCCGGATCCGACGGCCGCCGAATTTCAGAAGCGCCTAATTTTATTGGCGCGCCCTAGGGGATTCGAACCCCTGTTGCCGCCGTGAAAGGGCGGTGTCCTAGGCCTCTAGACGAAGGGCGCTTACACAGCTGAGATTGGTTAAAGTGGTCGGACGTATAAAGAGCTTCGCCGCCAGCAGCAAGGGAGCGGCCACATCTTACCAGTGCCCAGTATTTGGCATCGACTTCCACGGCTCCTGCGGCGGCAACGCGTTGCCCTTCTGCAGCAGTTCGATTGAATGTTTGTCGGGCGAGCGCACGAAGGCCATCATGCCATCGCGCGGTGGCCGGTTGATGGTGATGCCCGCCTTCATGAGCCGGTCACAGGTGGCGTAGATATCATCCACCTCGTACGCGAGATGGCCAAAATAGCGCGCTTCACCATAGTCCTCGCTGTCCCAGTTGTAGGTGAGTTCCACCTCCAGCCCGGGCCGGCCGGCCTTCTTGCTCTCTTCATAAAGTTTCTCGTCGCCCGGCGCCGCCAGGAACACGAGCGTATATTTGTTCTTCTCGTCGATCCGCCGGCGGGTCTCCTTTAGCCCGAGTATGTTACAATAAAAGTTCAGGGCGGCATCGAGATTGCGTACGCGCAGCATGGTGTGCAGATATCTCATGTACGGACCTCATGAACGAAGTAAGACGGGACTGGGGTTATCATAATGATTGCTCCCGATCTTGAAACCGCGGTCTCCGGCCTACGCGAATTGATCGAGAAAGCGCAGGCCATCGTGCCGTTCACCGGGGCGGGCATCTCGACCGAATGCGGCATCCCGGATTTCCGCTCGCCCGGCGGGCTATGGACCAAGAACCAGCCGATCCAGTTCGAGGATTTTTTGGCGAGCCGCGAGATGCGTGACGAATCCTGGCGGCGGCGCTTCGCCATGGAGGACAGTTTTGGGGGTGCCAAGCCCGGCCGCGGCCATCGCGCGCTGGCATCGCTCTATCGGGCCGGTAAGGTGCCCGGCTTGGTGACACAAAACATCGACAACCTGCATCAAGCATCCGGCATCGCCGCCAAAGACGTCGTCGAATTGCACGGCAACACTACTTACGCCACATGCCTCGACTGCGCGAAGCGGTACGAGCTCTTCTGGGTACGCCAGAAATTCGATGCCACCGGCCAGCATGCACCCGAGTGCGACTGCGGCGGCTTCATCAAGACCGCGACCATATCATTCGGGCAGCCGATGCCGGCCGAGGCGATGCAGCACGCAGAGGAATTGAGTCGCAACTGCGACTTGTTTCTCGCCATCGGCTCGTCGTTAGTGGTTTGGCCCGCCGCCGGGTTCCCGTTGATGGCCAAACGCCGTGGTGCGGCGCTCGTCATCATCAATCGCGAGCCGACCGATTTCGATGACGCCGCGGATTTGGTCGTGCATAACGACATCGGCGAGGTGCTCGGTCCCTTTATCGCCAACTGATTCGTTTTGGCTGTGCTGTGCACAGGCCTGTGCGCAAGCACATTTTGCACTTTGCTGCGTTCATGCCGGTGTTATCTTAATACCGTAAGATTCGGTGAAGCGCCCTTGAAGAGGCGCCAGAAATTCGGCGGCGTGCGGCGTCATGGCGTCGGACGGGATTGAATCAAAAATGCCTGGGACAAATCTCCGGCCGGGAACGGTCAGAGAACTCGTCGACGAAACAGTAACCAACCTCATCGAATTGGCGGGTGTCATCAAGTGGTTTGACGTCTCCAAGGGCTTCGGGTTCATCGTTCCCGACAATGGTATGCCGGATGTACTTTTGCATGTGACCTGCTTGCGCCGCGACGGTTACCAGACAGCCTACGAAGGTGCGCGGGTAGTATGTGAGGTGCTACAACGCCCCAAGGGATTGCAGGCTTTCCGTGTCGTATCGATGGACGAGTCAACTGCGATCCATCCCGCGCAGATGCCGCCACCGCGCACCCATGTGACGGTGACGCCGACCAGCGGCCTTGAGCGTGCCCAGGTGAAATGGTTCAACCGACTGCGCGGCTTCGGCTTCCTGACCCGCGGCGAGGGTACGCCCGACATCTTCGTGCACATGGAGACGTTGCGCCGCTACGGCTTCGCCGAGCTACGGCCGGGCCAGACCGTGCTGGTCCGTTTTGGGCCCGGTCCGAAGGGCCTGATGGCCGCCGAAGTTCGTCCGGACGGCGCCCCCCTCGGTCTCGCCCCGCACTGACCGCTCCGTTCCAGCCAATTTTTTCCATTGCCGGTCGGCCTTCGTCCGCGTAAAGGCGAACGCATGCGCGCTTTGCGTTGGACCGCTTTCGCTCTGTTCGCTCTTTTGCTTACGGCCGCCCCGGCGCGACCGGCGCAGAAGCAGACGCTCGAAATCACCAGTAGCACCGGCGTGCATACTTTCGTGGTCGAGCTTGCGGTAACCGAGGCCGAGCGCACCAAGGGCTTGATGTTCCGCAGGGAACTGCCGGAAGGTCAGGGGATGCTTTTCGACTTCCGCCCGGAGCAAGATGTGAGCTTCTGGATGCAGAACACCTACATTTCGCTTGACATGATTTTTATCCGTGGTGATGGCCACATCCTGCGGATCGTCGAGAATACCGAACCGTTGTCTACTCGCCTGATCCCATCGGGAGGGCCGGTGCGGGCAGTGCTGGAGGTTATTGCCGGCACCTCGCGTAAGCTTGGGATTGAACCCGGCGACCGCGTGGCATCGCCCATTTTCAGCGCTCGGTGAGGCTTGCTTGCTGGCCTAGAGGGAAGCGTGTACGAACCCACGCGTCGGGGCGTAGCGCAGCCCGGTAGCGCATCTGCTTTGGGAGCAGAGGGTCGCAGGTTCAAATCCTGCCGCCCCGACCAATACTTAGCCGAAGATATGTAGCTCTAAATTTCTTCAAAGGTACGTACGTGGGGCAGGGCGCGGCACGCGTTGAATTGCCGGACAATTGCCAGCGCGTCCTCGTAACTCTGCGATAATGCCGCATCCGTTCGAGGTTTAGCGCGTTGCCGGGACAGGTTTGACGCACCTTTCAACTGCCGCAAGTTTGGCAATCACATCAGCGGGAATTAGCCATTCGCGATAGTCTCTACCCTCTTCGACCCACTCGTAGTCGGCCAATTCAGACAACGGAACACTAAAGGTTACCGACAAAATGATTAAGTCTTCATCCGGTCCACCG
>Ga0207730_1000091_pt1 | contig 13271 bp, 18 predicted proteins | sample LuqExpMetageno71_FD_187828 | JGI IMG/M metagenome (GOLD analysis project Ga0207730, IMG submission 187828) | Tropical forest soil microbial communities from Luquillo Experimental Forest, Puerto Rico - Sample 71 (SPAdes) | ecosystem: Environmental > Terrestrial > Soil > Tropical forest ...
ACAATGCGCTGCTTAGTCGTCATTCTTTCCCGATCGTAGCGATCAGCCGGTGGCGCGCACGGGCGAGCCGGGACATCACTGTTCCTATCGGTACTTCGGTCGCCTGAGCTATCTCGCGATAATCGAGACCTTCGATGTCGCGCAGCACGAGTGTCTCCCGAAACGGAGAGGGCAATGCCGCGATTGCCGCGCGGAGCTGTTCGGCATCGGTCTTTGCGATGAGTGCCGCCTCCGGGGTGCCGCTACTTCTATCACCTGGATTAGCTTGCTGAAGCTCGACCGCCTCGAGATCCTCGACGGTAACGACCTCTGCCGGACGATTCTTGCGGAGCCATGAATAGGCGGTATTCCGCACGATACTCAACACCCAAGAGCGCGCACTTCCGCCAGCGAAGTTTCGAATGGCCCGGAAGGCACGTATTGATGCATCCTGCACCACGTCCTCGGCATCGGTGCGATTGCCGGTTAGCCATTGAGCTAGCCGATAGGCTTCATCGATGTGCGGCATCACGATGCTTCGGAAGCGCGCATTATCATCGAGCCCACTCACCAATTCTGGGGGATTAGAAGCAACCAACCGCATTGTTGGCCTTTCAGCTTCAATTGGCCGGGTCTTAGTCTGCAGAGAAATTACCGACACGACCAGCTCCCGGATCGACTACAATTCGGTTTTGCTGGTGCGGAATAATCGAGCGAAATCCTCCAATTGTTTCGCTTCGAGGTCGGAGATCGCCCAGTAGCTTACACCGTTCTCGACCCACTGGACCACGTTATAGCCACTAACGGTGCGTGGACTTTTGTCGAGTTCAAAACGGCTTTCCGCCGGTATTGCGGTGAGACTGATAAGATGTTTGGCACGGCGATAAACCAATGTCGAGACAGGTGTCCGGTCGACCACATCGACGCGCCCACCAATGAGCGTGAAATCTTCCTTCGCAAGGTCGACGACCCGCGGTGCGCTTGTAATGCGACCATTGAACCACGGTTTTACTGTATGGCGGTCCGACGAGATGACATCGACCGGTTCCGGCGCCATCAGAGCGCGGATGTGGTCGGAGACTAGTACGTCCGCAATCATGGTTGGCTGTTGTTGAGATCCGGCCATGAACCAGGTCGAGGAGCTGGTGACGATAGCGGTTAAAGCGATCGATGCCGCTAGCGCGCGCCACGACGGCCCCGTGCGGTCTCGCCTCAAGCCGCCGACCGACGCCTCGATTCTGCTGCGCAGCCCGGGCGGCGCCTCCTCGCGCGGCAGCCGTTCACGAATTGATTGCTGCAAGGCCTTGACGCGCTCAGCTTCGGCGGCGAGCGCGGGCTCCTTATCTATCTGTTGCGCGACACTCAGCGCGTTGGCGGGATCGAGCTCGCCGTCGAGATAGGCATGCACCAGCAGTGCCGAGTTGTCGTCAGATTTTGAACGGGTCATGTTGCTTTTCCAATGGGGACGGCCAATCGATGTAATGCTCTATTTGATCTCAACCGCGGCCGTTTCTCCCTTCTATTACATGAGGATACGTGCGACGTTAATAGCAAGCACAGCATCCTTACTTACAGACTCGTTCACGGTCCGATTCATTCCCGGATAGGCAACTTTTTTGGCATCATTTCCGGCCGAGACAGATGGGAAAAAAGGGCAAGCTAAAGCCCACCCTGTTTTCTTCGTCGGTTCTCAGAAGTTACGGAGCATTTCATTATAGCCTAGGCTGCCACCGCCCGTTAATGCCGGACTGTTCGGATTGAAAGCCGCGCCCGGTCCCGGAACCATGGCGAACGCGTGTAGTCCGCTCTGACGCGCTGCAATTTTGTGGTCCTGGCGAGCAACCGGCGTGTATGCGAACGGCAGCGCGTTGCCGGTACCGGCATCAGGATCGAACGACTGAGCAAATGCTGGCGTTGTGAAGGCGGTCAGCACTGCCAAGGTGGTTAGAAACTTCTTCATGTCACTTCTCCTGTGGCTGAGGTCTCCTGTGGCTGAGGCTTAAAATTTCCGAGAGGGGTTTCGCGAAAACCCACAAGCGGTCACACAGAGGTGGAGACTGCAGAACGTCTGGGATATTCCCGGCCGTCGATGGCTGACGCCTCATTCGAGATAACGTTTTTATGAAACAAGATTGAGAGGATTATCCGGGAATAAATGATTGCCTGGTTCCGTAGTTTTCAGTGAACGCAACGCTCACCGAATTTATGTCGAACAATGCGACGGCATGCTCTTCGCACGGGAATAAATCTTCGTCAGCATCAGTCTGCTCTCCGTAAACGCAAACAAACAACACCTCGCCATCATCGATACATCGCCGCAAGGTTGAGTAACAAACATGTCGAAAAGAAAATCGCTCATGACGGTTGTTTTTGCAGGCGTCGCGGCATTCCTACTCCTAGCGGCGACGCCGGTCTGGGCGGCGGATGCTACCGTCAAGATCGGAAACTTCATGTTTGGTCCGCAGGAATTGACGGTGAAAGCGGGGACCACGGTCACTTGGACCAACGAGGACGACACCCCGCACATGGTTATGTCGCCCAACAACTTCCGCTCCGAGGTGCTCGACGCCCGCGGCACTTACGCGTTCACATTCACGACGCCCGGCACCTACAAATACTTTTGTTTCCTGCATCCACACATGACGGGAACAGTCGTTGTGGAGGCGGCGACCGGAAGTATCACCCAGCCGTAACACATCGAATTCGCAACACAGAGAATCCACAAAGAGATGGGCGATGGCGACCATGTATCAAGGCAGTGAACGTATGCGGCCAACCGCGACGATCTGTTGTCTCTATAAGAGTCCAGTTGATGTAATTCGGACGCTCATGCAGTTCGATTCATACAGACCTGAGCTGCATTACATGCGCGGTCCCGGTCCCAAGTGGCATGCCAAGCACGAACTCACGTTCGCATCGCTTGACGGTGCCACGCCCGCTACAACGAACGTAGATGCCGCGCCTGGCGCAAACAACGAGGCGAAGCGCAATGCCAGCCTCTCCGCTGCGGTCTGGCTCGCTGCGGTCCTGTCTGTTTTATTTTTGCTGTTTATCGCAACCTCGTTAATTGCATCCTCATCTTCATCGGTGAATGCAGATCCCCCTCGGAACGGGTGCGTTGCCGTTTCTAAGGGCGAGTACCGAGGCGCCTACAAGAAAAACCTGCTGCGTACCAGGTTTGGCACATATGTGAGAATGGGGCGTTTAGGGCGGTATTCTTACTGGTACTGTCATTAATTCTTCACACGCCCAAAAGCTAACCGCAAGTTGTCTGGCGAGATGCGCGAAAGGCTTAGTCCGCGTCTTCGTCGTCCATTTTGCCGATATGATGTTGCGCGTACAACTGCAGGCCGAGTTTGCCGACTAAATCCAGTTGCGTTTCCAGGAAGTCAATGTGGTGTTCCTCGTCGGCCATCAGTTTCTCGAACAAGTCGCGACTGACATAGTCTTTGACCGAATGGCAATGCGTGGCGGCCTCCTGATACAGCGCGCGCGCCGAAATTTCTATCGCTAGATCGTAGTCAAGAATCTCTTTCACACTCTGACCGATACGTAGCGGATCAAGCTGCATGTTAGGAGAACCGTCAAGAAAAATGATTCGCTCCATGAGTTTATCGGCGTGCTCCATCTCCTCGATGGATTCTTTGCGCCATTGTTTGGCGAGATCCTTGTAGCCCCAGTTGTCCATGAGCCGGTAGTGCAGCCAGTATTGATTCACGGCGGTAAGTTCATGGCGGAGCGATTTATTCAGATACTCAATCACCTTGTCATCACCCTTCATGCGATCCTCCCACGAAAGAATTTGCGGCCTGGAGCCCTACTGCGCATGGAACAATGTTAACTTTTGCTGACGCGGTCAACAACGAAGCGCGCTTGGTGGGTGATCACCTTGGCGTGGGAGTTTCGGGACGAGTCATTACGCAGATTCACTGTTTCGATTAACGCTAATAGTCATCTGTATAACAGGGATCACAACTCGAATGATAAAGAGCGTTGAATCAACCTGTTTAGCTCGAATGCAAGTCGGCACATTTCCGATGAATGAAAAAAGAGGAATTCAGCGCCGCCGGGCGTTGAAGGCCGGAACGATCCGCATTGATGATAAGTCTACCATTGATTGCGTGGTGCGCGACCTATCCAATACCGGGGCGTCTCTCGAAATAGAGAGCCCGATTGGCATCCCCGACAGATTTATTTTGGTTACGAAGGGGGACCGGGAACACCGATCGTGTCATGTAACTTGGTGGTCGGCGCGACGAATAGGCGTTCGTTTCAAGCAGTGTCCAGCCCTATGGAGAGGTTAAGTTTTACTCCGGCTTCGCCTTGCAACTCTGGCGGGCCGGTGATGTAGTAGTTGTTGCTGCGAGGATGCAAACTATGGGACCGCGCGAATTTACGCCTCTTGTGATGGGATTGTCGATCGCGGCTTATTTTTTCTTCCAGCCGGATCAACTCCACGATTTAATTTTGTGGATGCGTGATCTTTTGGCCGATTTATGGTCGCAAGTGGCGTAGGGGTTCCGCGCGGGTCAGTCGATGGCTTCCTTATTTTGGATTGGCCGCTCTTTCCATTGCTTAAGGCTTTCGGCGATGACCCTCATGGCCGCTGTGGCCCCTTGGTTGAGGTTAGCATAACCGCTAACTTCCCGACTGACGCGTGCACCTTCATTACGCAGCATATCGCGCACGTTTTCCAGCTCGCGAATGACCCGGCCTATTTCCGCCATTGAATCCGTGGCGATGCGCCTGATCATCACATCCAGGTTCTCGGCAACCGAAGCCAACTCGGTCGATGACTCGGGCTGTTGCATAGCGAGCAGCTTCACAACATTTTCGACATCGTCATCACGTTTCTCCGACGCACGCCGATGCGGCGGTGCGTATTTCTCTGGGCCATCTTCCGGTGGGCGCCGGTATCTCTCTGGGCTGAAGTTCTCTGGCATATCCATCTCTCCCCTTAACCAAAGGACCAGTTGCGTAAACGCCCGAACAGTTTGTTCCAAAAAGAGAGGGCTGTCCAACGGCCCGGGAGGACAGCCCAAAGGGAACGATTCACACCGGCCGCCCCACTGGATTGCTGAAACGGCCGCACTGCAAACGCAGTAATCAGCCGGCTGGTTCCAAGAAGAGAGGGCTGCCTAAGGGGACAAGGCAGCCCTCAATACGCAATACTCCATTCAGCCTATAAAGCCGCTTCTGGGGTTCGGGGGTTGGGATGAAGCGGCCACACTATAAACGCGCAACCCGGCAATTTGTTTCATCTCCTTGGCTACTGGCTCGAGCGCGAGTTCCGCGGCAGCTGCGAAGATCCGTCGGAGCCAGCGGTGCCCGGCGGCTTAATGACGCCGTTCGCAGTGATCCCGGTCGGCGCCAAGGGGTTGTTGCCGTGGTTGCTGCCGCCAAACATGAGAAACGCGATCAGTGCGATCGCCGCGATAAAGGCAATCCAAGCCAAAGGGACGGTGAGGCTGTCGCCCTGCGATAACCCGGTGTCACGCGGATCAGTCTTGGCAATCCTCCCTCGGTTCCAGACGCGCTTGGTCGTCGGGACCTTAAAACCGATGCGGCGTCTAGTTGGTTCCACGGCGGGGGGAATGCGCGGGCGCAGTTCCCTCGCTGGAACTTTGCATCCCATTCAGTTCTGACTTCGTTCTCGCCGGCCAGGTCCGATTTTATGAACGCGGCTCTGTGAGTGCGATCAAGTTGCTGCGTCGCCGCGAAATGACGAGATGCGTCGGAAGCCGCACATTGGAATGAGCTAGTGCTTCGGTCGCGCCGCGTTAGCAGCGATGAACAAGACTGCTATCCAGACGACCAGACCGAGACGGAGCCACACATCCTCGCTAAGGCGACCGAAAAACCCGAACACGGCAGGCAGCCCGGGTGTCACAACCATCAGCCCACCATAAAGCACCAGAACGACAGCCGCGCCGTAAGACACGAACTCGGGCCGTCGCAGCGTTTTCTCGCCAAGTATGATGAGAGTGACAGCGGCCATTGCTCCAATAGTCATATCGAGCGGAAAGAGAATGACGAAGAAAAGCCAGCAGCAGCCCAGACAATAAACTCCGTGGAGCAAGCCCATATGAAATGCGTCTGCCGTCCTGTGATACCATGACGTCATAATGATGGGCCTGCGACATTCTGAAAGGCATCGCTGCTTTAACGGGGTGATCTGGTAGATACCCGCCACCATCAGGATTAAGCCGCTAACTTCGTCCGCAAGCGCGGGATGCACGGCAGCGGCGGCTAGCACCCCGGCATAAGCGGTAATCCCCGAAGATGCCCACACCAGCAAATAAGCCGCCAAGAACACCCAGGTGGAAACGAATGCGTTATCAGGTTGGTGGTTACGGGCGTGCACACTATGGAATGCGAGGATCATGGGCGCGGCGGTCGGAAGCATCATGGCCACCATCATGACGACCCACATCGCTAGAAACAGCAATGCGTCTAGGCCCCATGCGGTCGGCGAGGCCATTGGCATGCTTACGTCGTGACCCTGCCACACAAGGACAGCCCATGCCGCCGTCGCAAGTGCCAGCAGCAAAACCAGTATGACGTTGTGTTGACGTGAGACTGGTCGGACTTCGTCCACCGCGCGGTATCCCCCCAATGCCACAAGCAAAAGCGGCTTCGCCACCCAATGGCAATGGGTTAATCAATCACATCGTTGTGAAATTTCGATGATGGCAATTTGGTGCTGACGACGGCGGCCCCACCTCCGCCTTGGGTCGTCCAAAAACCGACATCCACGATTGTCTTACTATAGGGGGGACCGCTGGGCTTGATTTAATGGCTTTGAATTGGGACGGCGCGTTTGTCCATTAGCGGCGTGCCAGCCGCTAAAAATGAATGCAGCGCAGCGACGACTTGCGCACCCTCGCCGACCGCCGCAGCGACGCGCTTCACCGAGTTGGCGCGTACATCGCCGATGGCGAAGACGCCACGCCGCGTGGTCTCCAAAGCATGGCGCCCGCCCCCGGCATCGCCGCCAGTGAGAATGAAGCCCTTTGCGTCGAGTGCGATGCTCGAACCTCTAAGCCAGTCCGTGTTCGGGTCCGCACCGATGAAGAGGAACAGATGATTGATCGGATGGCGTGCTTCCTGGTCGCCGCCGATCTGCCAGCGCACGGCTTCCAGCGTGCCGTCGCGGCCCTCAAGCCCACTGATGGTTGCGCCTGTTACTACTTGGACATTGGCAAGACTGCGGATGCGTTCGACTAGGTAGCGGGACATCGTTGCCCCCAGGTCGGATCTGCGCACCAGCATCCAGACCTTGACGCCTTGGCTCGCCAAATAAACGGCGGCCTGGCCGGCGGAGTTGCCGGCGCCGACCAGCGCAACTTCCTGCTTGGCGCACAGTTTCGCTTCCAGAGGCGACGCCCAGTAGTGAACGCTCGATGCCTCGAAGGCGTCGAGCTTCTCGCATGCGAGCCGCCGATATCTCGCTCCGGTTGCGAGTACCACAGAGCGCGCGCTCACCCGCTCACCGATCTGCAGATTTAAAGTGAAGCTGGCCCGTGCACCGTCGTGTGCGACGAGCCTGGTCGCCTCGTCGGGGATCGCCATCTCGGCTCCAAATTTCTGCGCCTGAGTGTAGGCACGAGCCATCAGCGCCATACCGCTAATTCCAGTCGGGAAGCCGAGATAGTTCTCAATCCGCGCCGATGCGCCGGCCTGCCCTCCGAATGCGCGGCAATCGAGGACCACGACTGACAGACCTTCCGACGCCGCATAGACAGCAGTGGCAAGGCCGGCTGGTCCGGCACCGACCACGGCGACATCATAGAGACGGTCCGGATCGATCGGCCGCACCAAACCAAGGCAGCGCGCCAGCTCGTTCTCACCGGGATTGCGTAGCATTTGTCCGCTCGGGCACAGCACGATCGGCAACTGTCCGGGATCGATTTGGAAACGTTCAATCAGTGCGTTTGCAGGTGCGTCAGTCTCGGGGTTGACCAGTTGGTGGGGATGACCATTGCGGCGGAGAAAACCTTGCAGCCGCAGCACGTCACCGTTCTCGGCGCGACCAAGGATGATCGGTCCACCGATCCCAGCTTGCAGGATAGCGACGCGGCGCAGGATCAAAGCGCGCATGATGCGCTCGCCGAGTTCGGCTTCCGCAATCATCAGCGCGCGCAGCCGCTCTCGCGGGATGATCAGTGCTTCTACCGAATCCTGAGCGATCGCGTCTACGAGCGCCGGACGGCCCGACAATAGCGACAGTTCGCCCAGGAAGTTCCCGACGCCGTGGATGACGATCGGCTTGTGATTATCGAAATGGTCGCGCTCGGTGACCGCGACCTTACCGGCGAGAATGACCATAAGGCCGGGAGCGACATGACCGGTGGTCCAGAGCGATTCACCGGGCAGAAACGAGCGCACGTCGCCAAACCGGCGTACCCGCTCGATTTCTAGGGAATCGAGTGTGGGAAATATCTGCTCGCGCCGTTGTTCGCGAATGGACTGCAAGCGATCAGTGGGCACGTTCAAAAACTCGTCACTAAGACCTTTGGCCGGAGCGTTACAGGGTTAGCGGACATTCGCAAATCACCCGCGGGAAACAGACACCTCGCGGCGGTCTCTCCGAAATCCGATCAGATGTTTTAATCAAGCGGCTGCCAGAGCAGCAGCCCCTTTATTTCCTGCACCAGCCGAATATATGCGTCAGTCGTTATTGCACAATCCTCGTTTTTCACTGGCGCAGAAAAGCCGCATCGAGAGCCGCGTTGCATCGCGCGGAAACTGAACGCCTGGCCGTTGTCAGGCATCCGAGAATATTGCCTTGACCCGCGACAACGGCTTGGCAACGATGCGCTGCGTCTCTATCACAGCTGCGCACAACATTGTGCGCCAATGCAACGCATCTTTTCGAGAGTTTTTCTTGGTTCTTTTCGAGACATTCGAGCATGTTGTTTGCGGCCACTGGCACACCGGTGCAGTGGTTTATAAGTTCTTTGCCGCAAGCTAACGCGACTGCTCTGTTTTGTTTGTTTTGCGCTTGAGCAATATTGAAATAGGCCGCAGAAATTAGGATGACAATAGAGAGAAGCACCGTGATCGCCGCGATGGCACTAAAGCGAACAGTCCTTTGCATCATTTTCTCCTCCAAACCTTTGGCTTTCTCAGTATGGTAGCGACTGCCTGAATGTTCCCCTTATCTCGCGATCGACGGGAGGGGCCCGAACGGGTCTGTGGGCTTCTTTTCGTCCATGCTTGCTCCTTGCAGGCATGTGAGCAATTCAACGTAGCCAGCCGCGGCCGCCCGGTTTGTTGTCACTTGAATGCATCGTGAAGCATCTGATTGCTTGAATTGCGGCCATAGCTTTGCGAGCTGATCACGTGCTGCCTGTTCGTCCTGCGTGCACTTCACCGGTGTTTCCACCGAACTCGACCCCCGACAGGTCGCAGCGATGTCGAATTTGGGTGGCCCTCCTTCCGCAGCGGCACTTATCTGCGAACCAAGAACGCCGACACAAATTGAAAGCAAGAGCGTATGTTTGATGCTCACGGTTTTCTCCTTTCACCGATGGCAGTGAAAAGCGTGGCCGGCGTGCTGGTGGCAAACGTGCTTTGCCGACCCATGCCCGGACGCCACGCCGATCAGTGCAAACATGAACGGGATCACTAGCAAGATGGTTCGCATGGCTTCTTCTCCTTTCAGCCCTAGAAGATAACCCCTAGAAGAATTGACGGGCGGCGGCGTGTTGATCCCGCGCGGGGCCGATCGGTCTAAACTTTGGCCGATGCGCTGGATCGATTACGGCAATGATATTGACCCATCCATGCATCCCTGAACCGAACGAACGAAGATTTCCAACATGCTATAGGATACTCTTGTCGGATCGCCACTCAAATGCAAACTCGGCTTTGATTGCTGAGAGCTGAAATAGCAAAGGATGAAAGCCCATGCCGCGTATTGGCTATATCGAGGAGTCTAAAAAGACTCCGCATATAATCGCGCTGATCGAATCCGCAAAGAAGACCGGCGCGCCGGACCCAAGGGTAGTCAGCATTATGACCCGCAGTGAGGTCGGCACGGCCTGGGTCGAGTGCTGGAATAAAGTTCTCTATAAGGGTGTATTGCCGCACAAACTTAAAGAAATGTGCCGCATTAGGATTTCGGTGGCGCACCAATGCGGCTACTGCTCGACCGTGCGCTCAAACGTTGCAAAGGCGGAGGGCCTCACAGAGGATATGATCGGTCACCTTATCGGCTCTTATGAGACGAGCGGCCATTTCACCGCTCGCGAAAGGGCGGCGCTGCGCTACGCGGACCTTTTCAAACAAGGCGAGCACGCGATCGATAAAGATGAAGTGTACGAGGAACTGAAGAAGCACTTCAGCGAGGAAGAAATCATCGAGCTCGGAATGCTCTGCGCACAGACTGATGGCGTCGGCAAGCTCGTGAAATCTTTGAACGTGCTCAGTTGGGACGACGCCTGCAGCCTAAACCCGAAGCTGAAGCAGGGCACGACCGCCGAAGCGGCCGAATAACCAATCGGGCTAGCGAACGTCCCGCAGCCAGTTAGTTCTCAGTTTTACGTCGCGTGGAGCGGTGGCTCAACCGAAGGTTTTCACGCTGCGTTCCGGGTGACTTCGGAGCAGCACCTTTGCGAGGTTGGCGTTGCGGCCTTTTCTTTCTCTGAAGCTGGGCCAACGCTGATCGCGCTCCCCCAGAAAGATTATCGAATGAATGCGCGAACCTAGGCGCGTATCGGTTTCCTGTGGACGCAAGGTGTTCGCGCCGTCTGCTCGGCTCACGAATCAGTGACAATGTGAGCCAGGGGCGTGGCGTCCCTATCGGGGCGATCCAATTTGACGCAGGGGGTATTCTAACAATGCAACCATCCGCCGTGTGGATTATCTACACGCTGATGTTCGGCTATCCAGTGCCAACACTGGAGGCACGTCAGTTCACTAGCGAGAGCGCTTGCATCATCCACATGCGCTCCTTCAGCCAGCAAATCATCGACGCCTTCAAGCTCGTGTGTGCTAGGCAATCGATCGTCCCCGCGAGTTCGTGAATGCAGCGCCAGGGATAACGGCCGCGAGAGCCTATCCCCAGGCGCCCGGTTGCGCTTAGCCTTATTTTGGGGTGATGGGCCGCTCCAACTGCCGGCGAAAATCTGAGAAGGAGAGGTCGAGGTGTAAGAAGAGGCCGCGGTTGTCATGTAACCGCGGCCGCCGCGAGAGAACGAGTCACAGCTTAGTCGCTCGGGTGCTTGTCTAGCCCCTTCTTAACCTCCGCAAGGATTCCGCTGAGGTTGTAGCTTTCCGGCGCTTGCAGCGGCGGAAACTTTTCATAGCTCGACAAGTGTTGCAGCCAAAGCTGCTGACCGATGGGCAGCAGGTTCCAGTCATAAAGAAAAGCGGTGGTCGGTCCGGCAAGTGCGCCGCCGATCGACAACGCCGTCTTCTGGTCAATGCCGACCGCCTGCTCGAACGGATCGCGCTTGATGTTCTGCACCAGGGTGAAGTGGAACGGGACGAGCGGCATAATCCAGCCGGCCGGCCCGGGCTGCGACATGGTGTAGTACATCTTCCAGTTCTTGTAGCGGACCGCGGATGGCGTCGCTCCCGAGAAATAGAAGAAGTGATCGCGCGCCGATTTTTCCGAGTTACCTTCCAGATAATCGCGCTGGTCGAACCCGTCCAGCGTGGTCTTGACGATGTTAGGATACTGTCCAGCTTCGATCCGCTGTTTCAGACCATCGCCCTTCGGACCGCCAGCAATGTCGACGAATGTCGGCACCCAATCCAGGGCAGCGAACAATTGATCCTTTACCGTGCCCGGCTTAATGTGCCCTGGCCAGCGGATCACCAGCGGCGCACGATAGCCGCCTTCCCACGCCTCACCCTTCTGGCCTTTGAATGGCGTTACGCCGCCGTCCGGGAAAGTAATCGCTTCTGCGCCGTTGTCAGTCGTAAAGACGACGATGGTATTATCGACCGCGCCCATGTCATCGAGTTTCTTGAGGACGTAGCCGATATTGTCGTCCAACTGCTTCATGCCGGCTTCTTCGATACCCCAATCCTTGCCACCCGGCTCGCCCAGCATGGCTTCATATTTGGGAGAGAGCACGGTCGTGATGTGCATGCGCGCCGGGTTGTACCAAACAAAGAATGGCTTGCCGGTTTTTTTGGGATCGTTTCGGTCGAGGAAGTCGATGACCTTGGCAGAGATCTCCTCGTCCACGGTCTTTGAGCGCTCCAGTGGCAGCGGACCCTCATCGTGACACATTTGATTCTTCTCGGTGCCATCAGAGGACTTGCATGACAACACATTGCGTGGGGGTGTCAGGCACACCGTAGTTGCTGGATCGACGGCGCCGGCTACTTCCGGAACACCCGGGATCAGCGTGTTCTTGCACGGTGGCGCGACGGTCTGTTGGGTTGGACTCTTGTTGATGTCGGGGAAGCTTACCCCCTGCATTGCATCGAGGTGGTACAGGTAGCCCCAATATTCCTGGAAACCGTGCGCGGTGGGCAGCGACGCCGTGTGGTCCCCCAAGTGGTTTTTGCCGAACTCGCCGGTATTGTAACCGAGGTCACGGAGGAACACCGCGAGCGCCGGGGTGCCTGGTCGCAAGTAGGAAGGGCTGCCCGGCAGCTGCGGCGGAATCATTCCGGTGCGCAGCGGATACATGCCGGTGAAAAACGCGTTCCGACCCGAGGTGCAGCTCTGCATGGCTACATAGTCCATGAAGATGGCACCTTCGTTGCCGATGCGATCAATGTTTGGGGTTTCACCGACCATCAAGCCGCGGTGATAGATATGCGGCTGCATAAAGCCAATGTCGTCACCCATGATGAAGAGGATGTTGGGCTTCTGTTGCTGTTGCGCCGATGCCGGAACGACAGCCCCCATCACAATGGAGACCCCTGCCAAGAGTCCCAAGCATAGCGTTCGCCTGCCTATTTTCATTTCAGATCTCCCTGGATGATCGGCTGTGAGAATTTTCAGTAGCCGCCAACGAAATGAGCGATTATCGTTTGTTGCAACCAGAGTTTGCGTCAATTAAACCAACGTACATTCGACATACACATCAGTTTACAGTATCGACTCATTGCAATGTGGTTCAGATGCGCAAAATATTATTTCAGATGTTTAAAGTGCACGACATAAACGTTGCTGTATTGCCACACCGGCAATAGCGAACTGCACGAACCTTTTGGTCTCGCTGTGCTCTGAAAGTGACAGCCAAAAGCAGCGGATTGCATTTGAATGGCGTCAACCGAAAAACCTTGGGCATATTGCCTTTGCTCGGCATTCTGACTGCTTTGGA
>Ga0207730_1000094_pt1 | contig 13129 bp, 10 predicted proteins | sample LuqExpMetageno71_FD_187828 | JGI IMG/M metagenome (GOLD analysis project Ga0207730, IMG submission 187828) | Tropical forest soil microbial communities from Luquillo Experimental Forest, Puerto Rico - Sample 71 (SPAdes) | ecosystem: Environmental > Terrestrial > Soil > Tropical forest ...
TCGGCAGTTAGCGCTGGTTTCTGTACTATCCCAGTCGCAACCAACCGGATATTGACCAGCTCGACGGGCGTGCGTTCCTCACCAAGATCGTAGCCGTAAAGTCGGTTGTGCTCGCGATGGAAAATTTGTCGAATGCGCGCGTAGTCGGCGCAGCGCATGACCGGCTCCGGCACGTTCACCGTGACCTCGTGATATTGGCCGGAGTAACGCAAGTCGAGTTGCATCGCAAAACGATGGTTCGCCTCGGCGATGCCCTCGTCCATCAACAACTTACCGGCCATTGCCGCCATGGCGTCGAGATGCGTTAGAACAACGGTATGGTCGAGGACCCTCGCATCGAGAACGCTGGTGTGACTGCGCACGAGATGATGTTTCAAATCGGAGCGCAACATGCCAGCGGCGCAAAAGATCGAGGCCTCACGCGGCACCAGAATGCGACGAATGCCGAGTTCGCGCGCGATCATGCAGACATGGATCGCGCCGGCGCCACCAGCACAAATTAGGGGGAATTCGCGCTGGTCGTAACCTTTCTGGATAGAAATCTCACGGATCGCCGAGGCCATATTCACATTCATGACCCGATACATGCCAGCGGCGGCGGTGCTCACGTCCAAGCCGAGGGGCTTGGCGATATGTTCAGAGACAGCATGGCGGGCCGCAGCGACATCGAGCCGAATACGACCGCCAGCGAAGAACTCGGGATTAAGATAGCCGAGTAGCAAATTGGCATCGCTACAGGTTGGCTCGGAGCCGCCATACCCGTAGCAGGCCGGCCCTGGCTGGGCACCTGCGCTCTGTGGACCCATGTGTAGCAGGCCGCCGTCGTCGATCCAGGCGATTGAGCCGCCGCCAGCGCCGATGGTGATGATCTCCATGCTCGGCAGTGCTAGGGCCATACGCTCAACGCTGCCACAGGTGGTGACCGCGGGAACACCCTCCTTGACAAGCGCGGCATCAAAGCTGGTGCCGCCCATGTCCATAGTGATAAAGCTATTTTCACCGTGGACGGCCATGTAGGCGAGGCCGGCTATCGGCGCCGCCGCCGGCCCGGACAACAGCGTACTGGCGGCAAGGTCGGCGACTACGCCTGGCGCGCTGACGCCGCCATTCGATTGCATCACCAGCAACACGCCGCGATAGTCAGCGGCCGCAAACTTGCGCAGCAAATTGTCGAGATAACGGCTGAGGACCGGCCCAATGGCGGCGTTGAGCACCGTGGTGCTAACCCGCTCATAAAAGCGCACCTGCGGCAGCACGCGCGAAGATACGGAATAGTAGGCCTCGCCGAGCAGTTCCCGTAGCCGACGCGCCGCCCGTTCCTCATTCGCTTGGTTGGCATAGGAGTGCAGAAAACAAATAGCGACAGCTTCGACCTTAGCGGCACGCAAGGTGGCGGCCGCCGCATCGATGTCAGCGAGATCGAGGTCGGCTACGATCTGGCCGTCGGCATTGACTCTTTCGGTCACAGGCAGCCGCAAATGGCGCGGCACCAGCGGCGCTGGTGCATGGTATTTGTTGTCGTAGAGTTTCTCCCGCACGCCGCGCCGCATCTCCAACGCGTCGCGGAACCCGCGTGTTGTCACGAGCCCGGTGCGAGCGGTCTTTCTGGTCAATACTGCATTGGTCGTCACCGTGGTGCCGTGCACAATGATATCAACGTGCGCGAGGAAACCCGGCAGGTCTTCACCCTGCTCCTGCGCCAGCTCCGTCAAGCCGTTCATTACCGCCACAGAAGGATCGGCAGGGGTCGACAGGACCTTGTTTATACGATTGTTACCGTCGTGATCCATCACGAGAAAATCGGTGAAGGTACCGCCCACGTCGATGCCAATGCGCAACCTATTGAAACGGGTGCGCGTTGCTTTGTCCGGTCCGATAACTGACATGCTCGCGCTGCTTCGAAAATTAAGGGACGGCCGTTCGCCAGCGAGATCGAATAAATTTTTACTCTATCACGTAGCTGCGACCGTGCACCGGTCCGGCGTACATGGAAGCTAATTGGCTCGACCGGCCAGCGATCCGGCTGCGCCTTCAATCAATCATCAACCGCCGGGGCTCGAGCAAGTCCCAATTGTTTCAGCATCGCGATAAACGCCTTAAGGCGGTCCCGGCGATAATTTTCGATATCGATGTTGTCGTAGTTGAAAAAGCCACGCCCCGCACCAAGGCCGATGCGCCCTTCATTCATGTAGCGCTCAACGATCGCGGGCGCCGCATAGCGCTCGCTGCCGAGCGCCTGGGTAAGATAGCGGCTGGCGTAATACAAGATATCGCCGCCGCCCCAGTCGATAAATTCAAGCATGCCAAGCCCTGCGAAGCGAAATGCAAAACCGTATTTAATGGCTTTGTCGATTTCTTCGGCGCTGGCAACGCCCTCCTCCACCATGCGGGCCGCCTCGTTCATGGCGAGCGCCTGGATGCGCGGAACAATGTATCCCGGCCGCGGCGCGCAGATGACCGGCACCTTGCCGATCCGTTCGAGCAGCGACTTCATCCGCGCCGTGACGCTAGGGTCAGTGCGCGTCCCGGGCGACACCTCCACCAGAGGCACAAGATAAGCCGGGTTGAGCCAGTGTGCGTTGAGGAACCGTTCGGGATAGACGACGCTCGGGGCTAAATCATCGACCATCATAGTCGACGTGGTGGAAGCGATGATCGGCCGTGGGCCGGCAAGTGCCGAGGCGCGGGCCAGCGCGTGACGTTTGACATCGAGTACCTCGGGAAGGCCTTCGAAAATCACGGCCGCGGAGGAAAGTTCTTGTTGTACTGCGGCCTCCGGCAGAATCTTAACCCGCCTACTCAACCGTTCGGCCTGTTCTTCGTCAAACAGCCCTAAGGCCGCAAGACTGGTGAGCGTGTCGCTCACCTCCGCCAGGGTATCGGTCGCCAGTTGAGCGAAGGCCGTCGCGTCACGCACCTTGAAATCGATGATCGAAACTTGATGACCAGCATAGGCAAAGACAACCGCGATGCCGCGGCCCATGCGCCCAGCGCCGAGGCATGCAATAGGCGGACGGGCGTTCACCGCGACCTCATTGGAAACCCTCGCGCAACAACCGTTGCAAGGCGTGGCGATCCAGGTGTCCCAATCCCAGGCCTGTCAGTGTGCGTCCGGTTTGCAGAAAATCTTCGTTGCAGATCGCGCTGCCGATGTTGCAAAACGCCCGCGCCAGTGGGGTTGGCACCTTCGCTAATTCCCCGACTGAAATGATGAAGGAAAGACCGATTCGTACATCCTCCAGCATGTACCGATGTTGCGTGAGCACGATGCGTTCGCGCCAGTCGCCGGAGTCGGTGAGTCGATCGTGCGAGCCGCGTCCATACATCCATTCCTCGCCCGACTTTGCATAATGGTTGGCGAGTGGGAAGTGCGGCGCGCCGTAACCGAGCGCTTCTCGCACGGCAATACGTTCGGCATCGAGCCGGTCGGTGACGCGGCGGATAGCGGGCTGCGTCCCTTCTTTGTGAATATCCCAACGCTCAAAATGCTCGATCGGCCCGGCATTCATCGTGATCAGTGGCGGATGAATGATGGGTCCTGCATTCATCAGAGCACCTGATAGAGCATCACCGCAATCTTCAATTACGCCTGGGAATGCTCTTGCAATAACGGCGAGCGCATGCGCCTTCGACCTGACCGGAAAAGTACCGGTCGGCAGCCGCTTAGCACGCACGGTGATCGCGACTTCGAACGGCCCGTGCTTCCGCGTCAGCCAGGGCAGCGTACCAGTCTCGGCGAACGCCACGTCGGCGCGGTTGCCGGCTGCGCGTAACGCTTGCGCAAACAGCATGGAGCCGAAGGTACCTGGCGGCAGAAACACGACTTGTCCGACGATTAGGTGCGGTGCCAACTGTTTCGCGATGTCGGCTTGTGCGGCGGCGGGTGCTGGACAAACGATCAGCTCGGCACCACGTACGGCCTCAGCAATATCGGACGTCACCAGCGCCGGTGCGATCTCGTGACGGCCTTTGAAATCCTTGATGACAATCTTGTTGGCGACGGCATGATGGGCCGTGACGGCTTTTTTATCGCGACGCCACAGTCGCACGTCGTGCCCAGCTAACGCGAGATCGCCCGCTGCCGCAAATGAGCCGTTGCCTCCTCCAAGAACGGCAATGTGCATCGTGCGATCAACACACAGGATCGGCAGGCATTTGCCGAAGGGAAATTCTATCGATTTTCCCGATCGATGTACGCGGCAAAGCGCTCAGCAGGCAAATACTCGCGGGTACTTTGTAGTGCGCCAAATTGTTTTTGCAGTGGCAAATCAAATCATCGACCCCGGCGAGCGCGCCATCCTTCAAGACGACATAGGCGCGAACGACTTCGCCATAATAGGTATCGCCCATACCTACAACTGCCACCTCTTTAACATCAGGGTGAGCCGACAATACGTCCTCGACCTCGCGCGGGTAAACATTGTAGCCCCCGACAATAACCATGTCCTTTTTCCGATCGCGAATATAAAGGTACCCATCATCGTCAAGTTCGCCGATGTCGCCGGTATAGAGCCAACCATTGCGCAATGCCCGGATATTTTCCTCGGCCCTGTTGCGATAACCGAGCATAATTTGCGGCCCGCGCGCACGAATCTCGCCACGTTGTCGAACACCGAGCACGTTCGTTCCAGTTTCAACGTCGACAATTTCGATTTGTGTCAATGGCAAGGCAGCCCCAACCGAACCGATCTTTAACGGTCCACCGTCACGCGCATAGGTCAGAACCGGCCCCGCTTCCGATTGACCATAACCTTCAAGCAGCAGACTGCCCGTCCGCTCGCGCCAGCGATGCAACGTTTCGGCAGGTAACGGAGCAGCACCTGAGTAGCAATTTCGCAACGAAGTGAGATCCGTCGACACAAATCTTTCGTTATTCATGAGGCCGATGAATACCGTCGGTCCAGCGGGAAGACGCGTGATGTGCTCTTTCGCGATCAGATCGAATACCGCATCTGGCGAATACCGAGGCAAAATGATGAGCGCGCCTCGGCAATATGCGGCTAAGTGCAAACACATCGCTTGGGCGAATACATGGAACAGCGGCATGACGCAAAGGATGCGCTCATCATCGCCATGAGTCGGCAAAGCCGCTTCGCGTTGACTGATGTTAATTGCCATCTGCTCATGGGTAATATTGACACCCTTCGGCAGCCCCGTGGTTCCGCCCGTGTATTGCAAATTTGCCAAGTCGTCTGGCCGCGGCAAAGGTCGGGGTAAATCTTGGTTGGCGTCATCTTTCCAAATTTCGAGTCTGCGGCCGGCCGCTCCATGAAGACGCACGGCATAACGGATACCTAACGAAACAATAAGCGGCTTGATGGTCGCGGCGACTTTATCGTCGTAGACAATCGCGCTCGGGCTCGCATCGGATAAGATGTGCGCCAATTCGCGCGTCGTGTAAGCTGGATTGATCGGCACTGCTTGGGCGCCTGCCGCGTGTACGCCAAACATAGCAATCGGCAAATCAAGCGAGTTGCCGCATACCAGAGCCACTCGTGCACCATGATGGCCCTGCTGGATCAATTCACCGGCAAAACCTGCAACACAGCGCAAGTATTGCGAATAGGAAAGTCGTCGTTCGCCGCATACAAGCGCGGTGGCGCTTGGCGAACGCCTCGCCGCGTCCGCCAGCATGTGAACCACGGTCGTAAAGATGTGGGGCAATCCGTTGGCGCCGGAGTCAAGATTTGTCATCGGCTGACATCTATCATCGCTAATCGAATATTTTCGGCTGCGAGCCATCGGCCATTGTATCTTATAAGAGGACTTCCGATGCGACGATAAGGGGCCACCACGTAAAACAGCGTTCTGGGTCGGATGGGATTTACGGAAAGGGGCAGTGCATGCGGTTTTCGATCCGCCACGAGACGCTCTACCGTTACAGCGGGCCGGTTGGGCTCGCGCCGCACATCTTGCGGCTCAATCCGCGCACAGAGGGCGCCCGGGTTTTTGCCGCCAGTCTCACGATCGACCCGGTCCCGGTCGCGCGGTGGGACACGACCGACCGCTTCGGCAATCGCGTCACCCACGTGCGCTTCGAGGGTGTCTCCGACGTCCTGCGCGTTGAAAGCTCCTGCGAACTAGATGTTGCCGCGGCCGCGCCGCTGCGCGACCCCGGTCTACCCCGGCTGCCGTGGCCGGCGGACTCGAACGACGGCCTGGCCGACTACCGCGACGAGGACGGACCAGAACCTGCTGTGAAAGACTTTACCGAGGCGCTCGCACGGGAGAGCGGCTGGGCGGCGTTGTCATTCCTTGAAACCTTGAATCGCACGCTGTTTACCCGCTTCGACCGACACATCCGGATCGAGGGAGCAGCCCACAGCCCAGCGCACACGCTCACCGTCGGCCGCGGCGCTTGCCGTGACCTCACCGTGCTGTTCATATCCGCCTGTCGCAGCCTCGGCATCGCCGCGCGCTTCGTGAGCGGCTATCAGGCTCATGCCGAATCGCAAGACGGGCGGCGCCACCTGCACGCTTGGCCGGAAGTTTTTCTGCCGGGTCGGGGGTGGCGCGGCTTTGATGCCACCCATGGCACCGTCGTCAACGATGGCCACGTGGCCCTGTGCGCGGCCCCGGAGCAGTCCGCCACCATGCCGATCGAAGGCGGCTTTTTCGGTGACGGAATTACTGCCGCACTTGATTATCACGTGCAGATTGCGAGCTGGTGACGATTTCCCACCGCCAATCCGCGTGCCGGCCACCTTGCAAATTGCTGAAACAATGTAAGCTGTAGCTTCTCAGCAGCTACGGCCTAGCTTCCAAAAAAATTCAGCGCCAAGAATCCGGGCCGTGCTTCGGCCCATTCACTTGTGCGCCACCGTGTGATTATTTCAGCGACCGTGTTGAGCTACGCATACCGATTTGGCCGCAACGCCGGCACTTTGTGGTTGTGCTCACCGGTACCGGATGCGTGACTAGATTGTTTGGTACCGCGGCGCCGACCTTTAGCCAATTTGGTACACTCTGACTTGTCTTCGACCGACAAGTCACCTTTTCATCCCACCCACTTCAACAACCAGACATGTGCGGTTAATTCGGAGGCGCACTCTCCGTCTTGTCGGCGGACGGATTCGTCACGCCAGCAAGCTGTTCTTCCATTTCAGCAAGGTGAAGAAGCATCCGCTCCAGCTGCTCGCACCTGTGGCGGCTTTCCTCGTCGTGAGTTCGCTTTGCCAAAAGGGCGGCACCTGCGGCTTGCCTTCTAAGGAGCTTTGCAGAAGCCATATCTTTGCCTCCCAATGCCCCGGCATCACATTGCAACAGACTTCTACTTTGCAATGCAACAACAATGAGTCACCGCTGCACAATAATTTTCGATTGTTACGTTGCATCAAAAAACGGCAAACCCGCTTGCCGATGGGTCAATTAGACAACCAGGTTAGACATTAGATTAATTTGTGCACAGAGATGGATCAGTAGACGCCGTTGATCAGCCTAGAGTTTAATCAGTCTGCTTAAGACAAAGACAAGCAATAAGATACCGCAAACCAGATCGCGGTGAAACGACAGCGTCCCGCTCGTGCGGATTGAAGAGCAGCAACCGCTTCTGACTCAGGGAAGCCATCATTCGGGTTGCCCAAGAATGCGGAAGACTTCTTCAAGTTGTGGGCTCATCGGGAGGTTTAGCCTTTCCCCGGTCGGTAGCCGGCGCAAGAACCACTTGTTGTAAAGCTCAGCAAGTCGCCGCTCGCCCGCCATGCGGGCGAAAGCGCGATCAACAATCGCGGCAAAGCCCGGATCGTCACGGCGATAGACCAGACCGTAGGGATCGTAGGACAAATATTCGCCAACGACCTTCATGTCGGCAGCACGGGTGTCGGTCGCCATGAACCCGTAAAGCAGCACGTCGTCGGTGGCAAAGGCATCCACCTTTCCGGACGCCAGCATGTCCATCGACTGTGCGTGATCTGGCGCAGTGACAATTTTAATATTGAGGTTCTGCTTGTTCGAGAGCGTGCGCAGAGCCATTTCGTTGGTGGTGCCTGCGGTAACCACCGCGGTTTTACCGGAAAGATCGCGATAGGAGGCGATGGTTGAGGCTTTCGGAACCATCAGCTTGGTGCCGGAGACGAAAAAAATCGGCGAGAATGCGACCTCCTTGCGACGCTGCAGGTTGCCCGTAGTGGAGCCACATTCGAGGTCAATTTCTCCCGAAGCTACTTTCTGCAGGCGGTTCGCTGGCGTAACCGGTGCAAAAACAATTTTGATGTCCATGCCATCGAGTTCGGTCGAGACTTCTTCAACAATTTCACGGCAGATATCGATCGAATACCCGATCGGTTGCTGTCTTTTGTTCAGATAAGAAAATGGCAACGAGCTTTCGCGATAGCCAAGGGTAATCGCTCCAGTATCTTTCACTTTTTTCAGCGTGCCCGAGAGAGCTCCCACGTTCGCGCTTTCCTGGGCGCCGGCGCACACGACAAGGAAAAGTCCGAGCACGATGCCGCCAACAAACGTAGAGCAAGTCTCGTGCACGCACATCACGCGGCCGCTGGATCAATCACCACGATTGTTTCGCGTGGATCCACTTTCTCTCCCTCCCATTTTGCCACCACAGCAGTTGCGAGCGTGTTGCCGATGACATTAGTTGCAGAACGGCCCATATCGAGGAACTGATCGATTCCGATGATCAGCAACAAGCCCGCCTCGGGAATATTAAAACTCGACAACGTTGCAGCGATGACGACCAGTGAGGCCCGTGGAACGCCAGCCATGCCTTTGCTGGTGAGCATGAGGAGGAGCAGCATCGTAATCTGCTGGCCGAACGGCAATGTGATATTGTAAGCCTGCGCAATGAATAAAGTTGCGAAGGTGCAATACATCATCGAGCCGTCGAGATTGAACGAGTAGCCCATGGGCAGCACGAAACTAATGATTCTCTTGCTGATCGGAAACTTCTCGAGCTGTTCCATGGTCTTCGGATAGGCCGCCTCGCTGCTCGCGGTGGAAAAAGCCAGCAGGAACGGCTCACGAACCAGATTGACCAGGCGGAAGGCGTGAGGGCCGAAAATCAGGAACCCGACGGCGATCAGCAGGCACCAGAGTACGACGAGGCCAAAATAGAATTCGACGATGAACTTTCCGTAGGTCACCAAGATGCCAAGGCCTTGCGTCGTCACGATTGCGGCCATTGAGGCGAAGACCGCGATCGGTGCGAGCTTCATGACGTAACCGGTGATAGTGAGAATGGCGTGTGATAACTCTTCGATGCCCTCTACGAGCTTGCGCGCACGCGCGCCGAGCGCAGCACAAGCAACTCCGAAGAATAGCGAGAAGACGACAATCTGAAGTATCTCGTTGGTCGCCATCGCTTCGACGATCGAGCGCGGAACAAGATGTGCGACGAATTCCTTCATCGATAGCGATGCGACCTTTAGATTAGTCGAGGCTTGGGCATCAGGCAGAGGCAGGTTGAGATTGTCGCCCGGTCGCAGGATGTTAACCAAGAGCATGCCGAGCAGCAGCGACACGAGAGAGGCGGCTATGAACCAGATCATTGCTTTCGCGCCGATGCGACCGACAGCCTTGGTGTCGCCCATGTGAGCGACGCCTACCACAAGTGTTGAGAATACCAGCGGCGCGATGATCATCTTGATCAATCGCAGGAAAATGTCTGTGAGCAGCGAGATGTATTCTGCAATAGTCCTTGCGGTCGTCGGATCGGGCCAGAGGATATGACAGGCGTACCCGACCAGAATGCCAAGCACCATCCCTATCAGAATTATTGTAGTCAGCGTTGAACGCATTGGCCCCTCCCAATGGTCAGAGACTAATAGCTTAGCAGAAATCCAGGCCTGTCCATCGCGACCGATGCGGCGGGACCAGAGTTAACTCCCGCCAGCCATTAACGCTTCATTCTCCCCACGCCGGCGCGCTCGGCAATTTCTTCCCACATGGGAATTTCGCGTTTGATGCGTGCGCGTAGACCATCGGGCCCTTCGTACCGCACAGAAAAGCCGGCCTTCATTAAGTCAGCCTGAACGTTCGAGTTTTGCAGGATCATCCGGGTTGCCTGCGTGAGCCTTTCAATGATCGGTGCCGGCGTCCCTGCTGGAGCAAAAAACATGACCGAAGTCTCCGTCACCACGCCTGGAACCCCAGCCTCCGCCATTGTAGGTACATCGGGCAACTCGACCCACCGTTCGCTACCAGTTTGCGCCAAACATTTGATCGCGTCGGAGCGTAATTGCTCCATCAGTCCGCCAATACCAACAATTGCGATATCCGTGCCGCCGGAAAGCATAGCTCTCAATGCCGGCCCGGATCCGTCAAACGGAATATGCCTGATGTCGATACTGGCGCGCCGCTTAAGAAACTCCATCGCAAAATGCGAGGAACTTCCCACTCCAGGAGAAGCATAAGTAAGGGCGCCCGGATTAGCCTTTGCCTTAGCAATGAGATCCGCAAGGCTACCGATCCCAGAAGCTCTCCGGGTAACGATCACGCTGGGCGTAGTTCCCAAATAGGCGATCGGCGCAAAATCCTTAATTGGATCGTAGGAAAACTTAGAGAAGTTTGAATTCATCACTGGCGTGATCAGAGCCGCATTTGTCGTGACGAGTAGCGTGTAACCGTTCGCCGCAGTACGCACAGCGGCGCTCATGCCATTTGTTCCGACTGCGCCGACACGGTTCTCAACAATGACATTCTGACCCAGCCTCTGCCCAAGCTGCGTTGCCAATAGCCGCCCCAGAAGATCTGTGGCTCCGCCGCGGGCGAACGGCACAATAATTTTGACGGTGCGTTCGGGCCACTCAGCGTAGGCCTCGCAACTGAGAAATGAAATCATTAGTGCCAAAGCGGCCAGTGAACCCGCAATCAATCTCACGATTTGTGCTAATTTGCGCACGGTTCACCGGGGAGTATCCGAGGGAACGCAGGAATATAGACCAGTCGCGTGCAGATTTCGACAGCTACGGGCCTGGGGGAACTTGTATCTAATGTAATTTAATAAGGCTGCATTCTCCCTTCAGGGGCTGGGCCCTGCTCGGTTTCCGCAGGCGCATTTCATTTTGGATCGAGCTTCGCTGTGATGCGCTCGAGCGACAGTGTGGGCTGGTGACGGTAGCCGAGGTGTCATTCGCGGCCTCGAAAAAGCAGCCATAAAACAGACGCGTGGCCACGCTGGTTGGTTGTGCTCCCACTGTTCTAAAAAAGAAAAGCAAGCCGCTCAAAAATTAGGTCGGTGGGCGGAGCTTTCTCGAGTCGCAGACTCGATTCCGCCGACCCGCGACGGTTCTGGGAGAAGCTTTTGATGCTTTTAACTCCACAGCATGCGGGCCAGCAGGTTCTATCAGCCGCGGCTGCGTGCAGCCCTGTTTTTCTCGGTGGCCAAGTCGCGGTCGGCGACCCGCGACGCGAGCAACCGATGCCGATCTAAATATCGAAATAAAGATGGAATTCGTAGGGATGCGGACGCAGCGCGATGGCATCGACCTCCTTTTTTCGCTTATAGTCTAGCCAGGTCTCAATCACGTCGGCGGTGAACACATCGCCGCGCAGCAGGAACGCGTGATCGGCCTTGAGCGCATCGAGCGCCTGTTGCAATGAGCCGGGCGTGGACTTCACATCTTTGGCTTCCGCCGGCGGCAGGTCATAGAGATTTTTGTCGATCGGCTTGCCCGGATCGATGCGATTTGCGATGCCATCGAGACCGGCCATCAGCATCGCCGCAAATGCCAGATAGCCATTGCACGACGGATCCGGAGTGCGGAATTCCACCCGCTTGGCGCGGGGGCTTGGCGAATACATCGGAATGCGGCAGCATGCCGAGCGATTGCGCTGGGAATAGACGAGATTTATCGGCGCCTCGTAACCAGGCACCAGGCGACGATAGGAATTTGTGGTCGGCGCACAAAGCGCGCAGAGTGCCCAGGCGTGTTTGAGCAGGCCACCAATGTAGTGGCGGGCCATCTCACTTAGATGGGCATAGTCGCGGTCGCTGTAGAAAAGATTGTTATTTCCTTTCCACAAACTTTGATGCACGTGCATCCCCGATGCATTGTCTTCGAACAAAGGCTTCGGCATGAACGTCGCCGTCATGCCGTGCTTGCGGGCTACATTCTTGATCACGTATTTGTAAATCATGAGATTGTCGGCCATGCGCGTGAGTGTCGTGAAACGCATGTCAATCTCGCCTTGGCCGGCGGTTGCCACCTCGTGGTGATGCGCTTCGATTGCAATTCCCAATGACTCGAGCGTGAGCACCATCTCGGTTCGTAAATCCTGCAACGAATCGATAGGCGGAACGGGAAAATAGCCCTCCTTCTGACGCGGCTTATGACCAAGGTTTGGCGCTTCTTGCTTGCCCGAATTCCAGATGCCTTCCTTTGAGTCGATCTCGTGGTAGGCAAAGTTCATGCCCTGGCCGTAGCGCACATCGTTAAACACGAAGAACTCTGCCTCCGGACCGAAATAAACGGTATCGGCAACGCCCGCGATTTTCAGATGTTCTTCCGCCTTCTGAGCGATGTAGCGCGGGTCGCGACTATACGATTGTCCAGTAATTGGGTCGCGGACATTGCAGATCAGAACGAGGGTTGTCGCCGGCGTGAACGGGTCGAGGAAAGCCGTAGTTGGATCGGGTATGACCAACATGTCGCTTTCCTGAATCTCCTGAAACCCGCGGATTGAGGATCCATCAAAGCCAATGCCGTCGCTCATGGCATCGGCATCGATTGCGCTGGGGGGTACGGAAAAATGCTGCCAGGTGCCCACCAGGTCGGTGAATCGCAAATCGATCATTTTGACGTCCTTGTCCTTGATGGACTTGAGAACGCCCTCAGCGTTAGTGCAATTCAGGAACATAGGCAGATCTCCTCTTTGCCCCTTATCACTCACCTTAATTATCCAGCAGTGGAACCACGGAGAGTCTCTTCGGTCCGCATCTTACTGCGTAACCGCGCGTCTAGGTTGCCGCGCGATGGGCAGCTGCGGATAATGACACTCGTCTGCCGCTCGTCAATTCAGTTTTCGTGCGGCCTTCTGGTCCGCGGGGACAGGAGTCAACCGCGGACCCTCAGTTGGGAGGAAAGCAAGAAATACCGAGCGTTATTCGCCCTCCGTTCCGATTGCGTAAGCGGTTTCGCCGTGAACGGCATCGTCGCCCACCTTCAGCGTTGCATCA
>Ga0207730_1000096_pt1 | contig 13096 bp, 12 predicted proteins | sample LuqExpMetageno71_FD_187828 | JGI IMG/M metagenome (GOLD analysis project Ga0207730, IMG submission 187828) | Tropical forest soil microbial communities from Luquillo Experimental Forest, Puerto Rico - Sample 71 (SPAdes) | ecosystem: Environmental > Terrestrial > Soil > Tropical forest ...
GAAAATCATGTCGGTCGCGCGTCGCGACTGGGCAATTGTCGGTCATCCAATTTGAGGATTGGTATTAGACCCAATTTTGCCCGCTGGGCGACTTATCCAGCGCGCAATTTCTCTAGAGTCCGTTGGCTACATCAAAAGATGTTTCGCTTTTTCGATTGCATCCAGCAATTTTGGCTGACCTCGGTATTTCTCACGTAGTTTCATTTCTTGACCAACCAAATTCTCACAACCAGCTTTTTCAACAGCATTCCTAATGAAATTGGCTCTATATTGATCGTAGGGCTCTTCCCCAGCCCAGTGGTTGCATTCGGCAGTCCGGGCAATAAAGAACGCGATGTCCTGCGGCATGCCTTTTGCCAAAGCCTTTACCTGTGGAGCATCGTCAAAATCATTTGCATAAGCATAATTTGTTGCGGTGAATGATAGATGCAGGACAATAACCCCAGACATCAGCAAGAATCGGCCACCAATTAATGAGGCGGCATAAGTGGGCCAGTGCGGTGTTGATAAAGGGGTGGCGGTCTTTCTACAGCTATTTTGCTCCGAGCTGCGTTCATCGGACCCATCTTCGATGCGACAGCAGGAAAGAGTTGACGCATGTTCAATTTTATTTTCCAAAGCATTCAAGCCTATAACCAAGTTGGCCTTTTTATCGGCGCGCTTATATGCCTTGGTATCGGTGGGTTTATTCTCGGCGATGCATTTTATTGGCGCGTTCATGCCCTTCGCGGGTCAGGCACCATCATTGGGGTACTAGAAAGAAATGGCATCTATACTCCCGTATACCGCTATGCACTGCAAAACGGACAAACACATTTAGCAAAATCCGATACCGGCTCCAACTCGGTTCGTGGCAAAGAGACCGGACGGGTCGTCCCTCTGATGATTTCCGCTCACAATCCGAGTGAGGCGCGGGAGGCCAACAGTCATCTGTTCGATGTCGTCGGCGCAGTATTTTTCGTACCGGGTATCTGGCTTGCCTACATTGCGCTCACCGCTTACCCAATCACGCGAACGACGTGGATCATGGCGGCCGCAATGCTTGTGTATCTGGGAGAACGCGGGTACCGCATTCTCATTCCCAAAGGCCAGCGCCTTTCTGTCGAAGAATGGAAAAAACAACATCATCTAGACGAGGCGACAATCGATCCGACAGAAGTCAAGCGGATTGAAGATGTATTTTCTGCGTCGGACGTTCAACGAGCACAACAAAAGCGGGTGCAGGGTTATAAAAAAGCAGCCCCCTTTCTTGGAGTTTTTGCAGTCATTCTTGTTTCTGTTGGATTTTATGAGAGCGTGAAAATTTTTCACCTGGAGGCACGAGGCCTTCGGGCTCCGGGGGAAGTCGTCCGCTTAAAGGAAGAATACAGTTCTGGCAGTGGCGCAGGGCACTACAGTTACTATGCGATTGTCCGATTTCACACCGAGAAGAACGTGACCGTAGAATTTAAGGATAATGTTGGGAGTAACCCACCTAGCCATCGGCCAGGCGACAAGGTTACTGTGCTTTATCTTCCCAATTCGCGACAAGACGCCATCATTGACCGCGGCGTCTGGTGGAACTGGGCGATCCCCGGAATCGTATTTTTGTCTGCGGCATTTATCGTGCTGATACTGATCGGCATGCTGAGGACGGGTATGACCCGAAAAAACTAGTACCATTACATATCGTACCTTGATGTCTGCAAAAGTCGTGCATCAAGTAGCCATAGTAATGAGACAATGGCCGCGCGCGTCGGCAGCGCTCGTATTTGGAGTGACGGGGACTGCGTTGTCCATCCTCTGGTGGAGTCCGGTAATTTTCCAAACGCAAGCAGTTCTGCCATTTGTACTTTTCATCGGAACGCCGGGCGTCTCGGCTGCTGTCGTCGGAGGGATCTTAGGTAAACCGTTGCTTGACCCTGCGCGAGTTCGCAATTCAATAAACGCGGCCCTTCGGGGCGCAGCCATCGCTTCACTGGCACTCCTGCTTTTTGTTCCACTGTTTGCAACTCTTTATGTCCTGACTCAAGCACCCCATGAGCATTGGAGCATCCCCAGCCTCACGTTACTCATGCTCATAGGCAGCGCTTTCGTCGTATGGTGGCTTGTGGCATTGATCGGCGCTGCGGCCGGTTGGGCGCTATACCTTATAACTTCATACGTAGCCCGATGAACTTCCGTTTTGCGACGGGCGCCGATTTTCTTGCTGTTTTGTTCAGCCGACCAAGATACCGGGATTCAAAATATGGTGTGGGTCAACCACCCGTTTGATCGCTTTCAAAGCGTCAGCAAACAGGTCAGGTCGCTCACGATCGTACCAAAGTCGATGGTCACGACCAAGAGCATGATGATGTGTGATTGTTCCGCCTTGATTGATCATCGCTTCGGAGGCAGCGGCCTTTATCGTCCAAAACTGTTCGACCAACTTTGTTTTGTCGCCAAGTGCGTGCCAAGTGAAGTACGGTGCTGGCCCATCCGGATAAAGGTGTGTAAAGCGAACCGTACATGTGCCTGTGTGACCTGTAACCTCGCGGATGGCCTGCAGGGTCGCTGCTTTCACGCGCGTCTGGAATTCCATGTAGCGATCCCAGGTGATACAGCTTTCCGTGGTGTCTCGCATTACGCCACGCGCGATCGCATGCTCGCGGAGGTACGGGCCACGCAGGAATTTGTCACGCCAATTTCCAGCAGCCCCGCGTCGTTGCGAGCCTTTCTCTGCTAAAGCTTCCTGATCCCAGCCGCCGCCATAATCGCCGCAGATTTCCAGTGCTCGGTTCATCCATGGCGCAAGTGGATGGTCTGCGGATTCGAAAGAAAGCACCAACAAATCGTAAGTGCCGTCTCCGGCCTCGGTGAATTTGGCCTCGTCGCGTTCGATGAGCCGAGCATTTGCCGGGTACAATCCGGCTTGGCTGATCGTTCGCACAGCCGTAACCGCTTTCTCGTAATCATGGAACCGGACGGTCGTCGACAGTCGAAATGTCGGTCTGCGATGCAGCCTCACCCAGGCTTCAGTAATAATACCAAGGGCGCCTTCGGAGCCCAGAAACAAGCGATCCGGATTCGGTCCCGCCCCCGAGGTGGGCAGTCGACGTGTGGCAACCAAGCCGGCTGGCGTGACCACACGCAGACTCTCAATATGATCATCGATCTGACTGTAGACAGTTGCGTAGTGTCCAGCGGCGCGAGTCGCGATCCATCCGCCTAGTGATGAGAACTCCCAGGCCTGCAAAAAAAACCGCATTGTTAAGCCGTCGGGCCTTAGCTGATTCTCCAAATTGGGCCCGAGGATGCCAGCTTGGACACGTGCCGATTGAGATGTCTTATCGACCTCGAGCACGCGGTTAAAGTGCTTAAGGTCAATCGTCACGGTGCCACGATAGCGTTCGTCTGCAGGAGGATTTACGCCGCCCACAACGCTGGAACCGCCCCCGAAGGGAATTGCCGCAAGATCATTGGCGCCGCACCAATCGAGAATTGCGCGAATTTCATCCTCGTTACGAGGGTAGGCGACGACGTCCGGCGGATTAGAAAAGTCCCGCCGAAGGATCATGCGTGCGAGGTCGTGGACCGAACGGCCGTAGCAGTGAAGAAGACGATCATATTTGTCACTGGTGCAGAACTGCTTCAAAGCCGCTGGTAACGCCGTTCTGGGCGCTCGTAGCGAGATCTCAGACTCGGCCGGCATAGAGACTGGGACAAAATGGTCGACACCGAAGATCTCAGACCAGGCACGTTCGAACCAGCCGAGTTCACCTGCCGAAATGTCATCACCCTCAAATCCCCAACCGTAAAAGCTGCGCCGTTTTTCAGGCATTCATCTCTCCTGTGTGGACTCTTTTTGGGGAGCCTCGCATCTATTGAAACAGGAAACGGAAAACCGTTGAATGCCTGCGAGGAGGATTTCGCAACAGACTTAAAGTCTCCTGCCTAACACAATTCGCCTATTTTCATGGGGTTGCCTGCCTCAGACGCATTAATGCATCATAAATTATGGATACACTTGCCGCCGTATTTCGCGAAATTCGCCAACCGTTGTCGATCGAGCGTATTACGCTCGATCCGCCAGGTCCCACGGAAGTATTGGTGCGCCTCGCCGCAGTAGGTCTGTGCCGCACCGATTATCACGTCATCCGTGGCGAGCGCCGCGTGGCAATGCGGCCGATGGTATTAGGCCATGAAGCTGCAGGCATCGTTGAACAAATTGGCACTGCCGTTGAGGGGATTAAACCCTATGACCACGTTGTCCTGACGTTTATACCTGCCTGTGGAATCTGCCGCTGGTGCCGTGCGGGGTTACATCATCTCTGCGCTGAAGGTCCCCGAATCACTCATGGACCACAGCTTGACGGCACATACCGCCGGCGTGATCACGCCGGCATTGCTGTTGGCGCCTTTTGCATGATCGGCGCCTTTGCCGAGCGCACGGTGGTAGATCAGGCATCTGTCATTGTAATTGATAAAGATATTCCGCTCGATCTCGCCAGCCTCGTTGCGTGTGGCGTGCCGGCAGGGGTTGGGGCTGCCCGCTACCGGGCGCGGGTCAAACATGGTGACAGTGTACTCGTTGTTGGCTGTGGCGGGGATGGAATGAATGTTGTTCAAGGTGCGCGGCTGTGTGGTGCCTCAAAAATAATTGCTGCCGATATTGTTACGGCAAAACTGGATTGGGCGCGAGAATTTGGCGCCAGCCATGGAATCAATGCTCAAGGTGAGGCGCTAACCCGCGCAGTGTTGGAGTTAACCGATGGGATCGGTGTCAATCACGCTTTCGTTTGCATCGATCCGCCCGCGACGCTGGTCCCGGCGTTCCGCGCGACGACCAAAGGCGGTAACGTGGTGGTAACCGGGCTTACGCCGGACTCTGTAGCAGAAATTAGGATTCCACCACTCGAATTGTTCGTCACTCAGAAGGCAATCATGGGCGCGGTCTATGGTTTTGCTAGCCCGCGCTTGCAAATCCCTGAGCTGCTAAAGTTGTACCGCAGTGGTAACTTGAAATTGCGCGAATTAATTACTCAGACCTATCAACTCGATCAAATAAATGCCGGCTATTCTGACCTCGACGCGGGCAAGAATCTTCGCGGAGTCGTTGTATTTGCCCATTAGTGGCAGCCAGAAATGGCGTGGTACTCATAAACAATTAGGCATTCGTGAATGCGTAGCTCACTTGAGCGTTGGCGAGCCGTTTAATTAAGAACGGCCCGCCAACGCGCTAGTCATCCATCAATTTGCAAGGACCTGTTCGAGAGTTGGGCAAGTACGCTGCTCGACCGGAACCTCATAAGGCGCATAGTTGGTCTTATCGACCACTATTGGCTTCAGCATTACTTCTTTGGGTGTTGATTGCTTGCGTAGATTGCGCACGGCGATCTCAGTGCCGATGCAGCCCTGAATGAAGCCGTTGAAATCGCCACTCGCCAACAGCTTGCCAGACTTGATCAAGTCGACTGCCTCCTTGCTGCCATTGATTCCGACCACAAGCGCCTTGCGGTTCGCAGCTTCCAACGCCTCGATTGCTCCGACCGCCATCGGATCATTGGCCGCCAGCACGCCGTCGATCTGCGGGAACGATTGCATCAGGTTCTCCACGACTTGCAGCGCGTTCAGCCGTTGAAAATTGCCAGGCTGTGAGGCGAGAAGTTTAACGTTGGGATACTCTTTCAGCGCATCGTTAAAGCCGCGAACGCGATTGGTGCTCGTCAATGAACCTTTGACGCCCTCTAGGATAATGACGTTGCCCTTGCCACCCATCGCGTCTAGCAGCCGTTTGCCGACGGCGAGTCCGATACTGTAGTCGTCGGCGCCAACGAACGCGACGAAATCGCCGGCCGCCGAACGGTCGGTGATGTTGGTGACCGGGATCTTGGCGGCGTTGATTTTTTCCACCGCTGGCACCAGCGCTTTGTAATCGACCGGGATGAAGACGATCGCGTTCGGCTTCTTGACGATCACGTCCTCCACCTGGGAAAGCTGCTCGGGAATGCTGTCGGGCTTGGTCGGGACGTATTGAATCACGTTGACGCCGAGCTTCTTTGCAGCGGTTTCGGTGCCGACGCGGACGGCCTGGAAGTAGGGATTAGTCAGGTTCTTGGTGAAGACAGCGATGCTCTCGCCTTCGGCGAGGGCCGCACTCGAGGACAGCGCCACCAGCGCGGCGGTAAGACCGACGACCAGGTATTTCATGCTTCTTACTCCTTTCGATGCGTGAGGTAGTTAATTGCCCTATTCGCCGATCCGGCGCGTTCGGATATCGATCCAGACCGCGAGTAGAATGATAATGCCGGTGGCCAGCGGCTGCCACGACGAATTGATTTGCAGAAGATTCATGCCGTTGAGGACAAGGGTGAGCAGCAGCGCGCCGATCAGCGTTCCCGCCACAGTGCCGGAGCCGCCGAACAGCGAGGTGCCGCCGACCAGGACGGCGGCAATCGCGGGCAGCGTCAGCTCTTCGCCGATGTCACCTTGCGCCGAATTGATGCGCGCTAGAATGATCAGCGAGGCGAGGCCCGCCATTGCGCCGCTGACAGCATATACCAGTACCAACCGTCTCTCGACCGGTACTCCGGATAACCGTGCCGCGATTGGGTTGGCGCCGATCGCATAGATCTGCTGTCCCCAGATCGTTCGCTGCGCGAACAGCACGCCGATCATTAGGAAGAGCACCATGAAATAGACCGGTACTGGAATGCCGAACAGATGGCCGCTGCCGAGCTGGCGGAAACCTGGCGGGAAGCCATGAATGGTTTCTCCAGCCATGTAGTAATAGGTGATGCCGGTGAGCACCCACATCATGCCGTAGGTGGCTATGAATGATGGAATCCGAAGCGCCGTAACCAGCACACCATTGGTGAGGCCAATAATAAAGCCGCAGCCGATGCCAGTGGCGATTCCGAGCAGGGGCGAACCCGTGATCTTGATCACACTCGCAGCCAGGCATCCCGACAGGGCGACATTGGCGCCGATCGACAGGTCCAGGCCGGCGGTGAGGATCACCAGCGTAAGTCCGGAGGCCATCAAGAACAGCAGTGCGGTCTGCCGCAGCACATTGAGGATGTTGTTGGCGGTCAGGAACACGTCGCTGAGCGCAGTCAGCGCGACGCAGAGCAACGCTACCGCGAGCACGCGATAAAGCGTCTGCATAACATTGCCCGACAAGGTAAAGCGGGACGATAAGGTCTCGCTGGTGAGGATGCTCATTGCTCGCCCCGTAAGCCGTCGATGAAGAGGGCAGCGATCACCAGTGCACCGACGCAGGCGACCTGCACCGAGGACGGGATTGCCAGCAGGTTCAAACCATTGCGTAGCACGCCGACCGTGATAACGCCGAGCAGTGTTCCGAGTAGCCATCCGTTGCCGCGTTCAAAAGAGGTACCGCCGACGGCGATGGCCGCGATGGCGTCGAACTCCATGCCGATGCCGGCCGTGGGATGTGCCGAATTAAGTCGCGCGGTCATCAGTAGCGCGGCAAAACCGGCCATTAGGCCGCCGAACGCATAGACGCGAATCAGCATGCCACGCACCGAAATGCCCGCGACCTTCAGCGCCTCGCGGTTGCCGCCGAGGGCAAAGACGTAGGCGCCGAAACGCGTGTGATAGAGCAGGGCGTGGGTGACGGCATAGGCGAGCGCGGCGAGGATGAGCGGCAGCGGAATGCCGGCTGCAGTTCCCGAATAGATAGTTTCGATCGAGCGCGGAATACCGACCACACTCTGTCCGTCGGTTACCACCAGTGACAGGCCCTGCGCGATACCGAGCGTGCCCAGCGTGGTGATGAACGGCGGGATATCGAACACGGCGATCAGCGCGCCATTTAGGAAACCAAAGCAGAGTCCGACGGCGAGCGCGGCCGCGAAAGCGAGTGCGAGCGAGCCCGTAGAGACCGCAGTTATCGCGAGTATGATGGAAGCGAAGGTGAGTACTGCGCCAATCGACAAGTCTAGTCCCTCGGTCATGATGATCAGAGTCATCGGTAGCGCTAACAGCAGCAGGATGGTCGATTGGGTAAGCACGTTGGCGATATTGGGCGACGTGGCAAAGCCTGGACTGGTCAAGACGAACACGATGCACAGTGCAATCAGCGCTATGGCGACCCCTGGCACGCGGGCGATTTGCGCTGGGAGTGCTGTCGTGCTCATTGGTGGATCCCGAGACGGACGATATTGGCTTCGGTCAACTCGTGATGCTTGAGCTCGCCGGCAATGCGGCCGCTGCGCATGACGTAGGCTCGATCGCAGATGTGAACGATCTCAATCTGCTCGGAACTGATCATCAGGATGGCGGCGCCGTTGTGCACCAGGCCGTCGAGCAGCCGGAAAATCTCGGCTTTCGCGCCGACGTCGATGCCGCGCGTCGGCTCGTCAAAGATGTAGAATTTTGCGTCGGCATTCAGCCATTTGCCGACGACCACCTTCTGCTGATTGCCGCCGGAAAGCGTCGCGACCGGTCGCCGCGGCGACGGCGTCGCGATGCGCAACTTGTCGATGACCGCGCGCGCGGCTTTAATCGCCCGCCGCGGCGCGAAAATGCCTGAGGGGAACAGCTTGCGCAGGCCGACCAACACGATGTTGTCACCGATCGAGCGGGCTAGCGCGAGGCCCTGCACCTTGCGGTTCTCTGGGATCAGCGCCATGCCGCGCCGCACCGAATCTTCCGCCGACGCGCTGATCCGCTTGCCGTTGAGCCTGATCTCACCCGTGGTCACGTGGTCAGCGCCGAAGATTGCGCGCGCGACCTCGGTGCGGCCGGAGCCGACCAGCCCGCACAGGCCGACGATTTCGCCGGCGCGTACCGTGAGATTGACGTCGGAAAATCCGCTCGGGCCGGACAGGTTCTTGACCTCGAGCACTACTTCGCCCGGCGTCGGCCGCGATGGCCGCGTATAGGTTGCGTCTACGGGCCGGCCGACCATCTGGGTTACCAGCTGATCGGGGGTAGTCTCGGCCGGCAATAGCGAACCAATCTTGCGACCGTCGCGCAACACGGTGATCCGATCGCCCAGTGCGAACACCTCGGATAGCCGGTGTGAAATGTAGATTATCGCAACGCCCTTCTTCTTGAGCCGCTCGATCATCGCGAACAGGAGCTCAGTCTCTCGGTCGGAGAGGGCCGCGGTCGGCTCGTCCATGACCAGGATGCGGGCATCCTGCGATAGCGCCTTGGCGATCTCGACCATTTGCTGCTGCGCGACGCCGAGTTTGTGGACTGGGGTGCGCGGATCGATATGGAACCCGATCAGGTCAAGCACGCGCTTAGCCTCGGCATGGATGCGCCGCCGGTCGATGAGGCCCGGCACCCGGTTGGGAAATTCGCGACCGAGGAAGATATTTTGCGCGATGTCGAGATAAGGGACGAGCGTGAATTCCTGAAAAATCACGGCGATTCCAAATTTTCGTGCATCGGCCGGGCTGTCGATCCTCACCTGCTCGCCGTTTTGGAAAAACCTACCTTCGTCGGCGCGATAGGCGCCGCATAGGATCTTCATTAAGGTCGACTTGCCGGCTCCGTTCTCGCCGACAAGCATATGCACCTCACCCGCATTGATCTCGAACGAGACGTTGTCGAGCGCTTTGACGCCAGGGAAATCCTTACAGACCCCACGCAATTCGAATAAAGGCGAGACCGTCACACGCTCTACCCGTTAAGCCGGATCGATGCCGACACGGCGATTCTACGCGCCGATTTTTCGAAAACAACAAACAGGATAGAGAGGGCGGCTAGCGTCTTGCTTGACGTAAGTCAATGCCTTTCACTTGCCGATGCACGACGTTTCTAACTGATGCAATTGGTGCGCGAGGCGCGGGGCCGCTGGCTCACGTCTAAGTAATGCTGACAGCAGACACGGGGGAAGTCCATGAAGGCAACACACCTGAGCTTGGCCGTCGTTATTGCAGCCGCGACGTCCGGTGGATTCGCCTACGCCGAGGGCGAGACGATTGCGGTCTTCACCAAGAACCAGACCAATCCGTTTTTCCAAAACGTCCGCGTCGGGGCGGAGAACGCCGCCAAACAGCTTGGCGCCAAGGTGATCCAGTATGTGCCGACCAAGCCAGACAGCATTCCGGAGCAGCTCAGCCAAGTCGAAGACGTGATTGTGAAAAGACCTGACGCCATTGTGTTCACGCCGGTCGATTACAAGGCGCTGATCCCAGGTGTCGAAAAGATGAACGCGGCCGGCATTCCGGTAGTCAACGTCACCGACCATATGGCTGGCGGCAAGATCGTCTCCTATGTTGGCATCGACGATTACAAAGTCGGCCGCGCCACCGCGGAAGCGCTCATGAAGGCGCTCGGTGGCAAAGGCAATGTGGTCATCATCGAAGGTGTGAAGGGTTCAATCTCCAATCAAGACCGCACTCGAGGCCTCACTGACGTGGTCAAGGAACATCCGAATGTGAAGCTGCTCGCTACTCAGGCGGGTAACTTTCAGCGTCTCAATGCGCTGCAAGTGATGGAAAATCTAATGCAGTCTTTTCCGCAGATCGACGGGGTGATGGCGGCCAATGATGCAATGGCGATCGGCGCAATCGAAGCGCTCGATGCGGCCAACCGCAAATCGATCGTCGTTGGTATCAACGGCACGAAGGAAGCGGTCGAAGGCGTAAAGGCGGGCAAGTTACTAGCGAGCGGTCAGGCCGATCCGTTTATGCAAGGATGCATCGCAACCACTATTGCAATACGTCACCTGCGCAAGCTACCGACTCCGTCGGAGTACTTCTTGAAGCCATCGGTGATCGATGCCGGCAACTACAAGGAGTTCGATATGCCGGTCGAGGCCCGTGCCTGCCCGAAATGGGACGACATCGCCATCGACTGAGAGGTATGAGTCTTTAGACAGGGAAGGCCGCCTAGCGAATACTCGGACTAGGCATTCAGCCGAGCCGTACGGCTTCAGGTTTTCAACGACGAAGTGAGAGTGTTCGAGAGCGATAAACGGTCGGTCGCTTTACGACGGGAGCATAAACCACAAACGCAACTTAGAGAAATTGCACGCCTATCTGGTCGCACTTTCGCCATGCAAGTCGGCACGGCCGGATTGTCCGTCCGCCATCGAATGTCATTGATAAATTCTCCGGCAAGTCAGCACCGTAAGCGATTTCAATAGTAGCGCCGCGATTGGTCAAATTGTGTACAAGACAATCCAATACCGATGAAGTGCCAAGAATGAGCTTTGCGCCCTTGAGTACACGACAACGGACACCGGCTCGACGCTCTTGCATTTAGGTCTCCTGTCGAATGGCTTCGCAATAGAACCAAAATATAATCCGAGCGTTAAACCGAATTACGTCAACAACCGGTGTAGCTCTACGCTCCTATTAACTAACCATTTTGCAGGAGCGGCATTTTAAGACTCCAGATTGGAACTTTTCAGCCGTTGCGCCGGCGGCTCTACTATTGCACTAACGTCAGATTGATTAAGCTTCTCTTGGACACCCCCAAAATCCACCTCACACTCGGATACGCTTTCTTAACCTTATTTAGTGATTAATAAGATAGCTAAAATTGTTCAACTTTCAGCTTGTGATCAGCGACATGGCCCAACTTCGGCGAATACAAACGGACACATCCGAGTATTATGTGGCCGTCTCACCAGAAGGCGTTCTAACTTTCAACGACTCCCAATCCTCGCCAATAAACCCGCGTAAAAAAACGCTAAATCTTGTTCACAACGCAGGTGAACGGACCGAAGCTGCTGAGCATGCCACCAGCCCGAACTTTCGCGCTGAAAGTCTCGTCAAAGAAGCAATCGAGAAGTTGAAACTTGCGCAAGATCGCGTCGAATCCGCGGAAGCAGAGCGACAGAAAACTCTCGCGGGGGTTAAAGCGTTCAGCGATCGAATAGAAGAGGCTTTAAGTAATAGGCTGCAAGAGATCGATGCGGTGCTGGAACAAGCGAATTCTCGCCTAGCGACCGCAGAACGACAATTAGCAGCCGCTGAAGAACGCGTAAAAACCACTGAGCTGCGAGCGATCGAAGCTGAGAACGCACTCAGGCGAATGGAGGCGGAATTTCGCATGCGAATTATAGAGAAAATTCCCGGCTGGAATCGTGTCTCCAATCCGTCGGGCCGGTGATCTGCCAAACGATCATTTCGACGGGAGTCTGCAGGCCCGTTGGTATTTGTTCTAGATCTTAGGCGCGCCAGTCAATTGCGTGCGTTGAGAACAGTGGTTCGCAAGATTGAGTAATGATCGACAGCAGCGATTAGTTAAAAGGTTACTAACGGCCTACTGCGGTAGTCTACCGTCGCGCTATTGCTCGTTGTTGAAGGCCAAGCTAGATCAACAGGTTACTTTGGAATCCATTGGTTGTCTCATCGAGGGCTACCGGCCGCTCTTAAGGGTCGATTAAGGCTATTTGGAAGAAGGTTAAGTGCAGATTAACCTTAGTGAGGGCGCCGTCGCGAAGATTATTTTAATGCTAATTAAGTTCAGAATGGTTGCATGAGCTATATAATCGCAGTGGCACAACGCAAGGGCGGTGCCGGTAAGACCACCGTAGCCATTTCTATTGCTGCTGAACTGTGCAGACGCGGGAAAGACGTTGCTTTAGTTGATTCGGATCCTCAACGATCCGCATTCCAATGGGCAAAGCTCGGCGCCCCGAAATTCCCCATTTACGAAATTACGCTTTCCAATCAAAATGTCACCGATTGGTTTCGTGAACTGAATCATGTAGCTGCAAAACACGACTGTGTCATCGTCGACACGGCTGCAAGTGAGCATGCTCTCACTACTTCGATCGGGACCGCGAGTTTGGTGCTCATCCCATGCACCCCCTCAGGCCTGGATCTTGAAGCTACAGCTCAAACGCTGGAAATCATCGCTACTATTCGCGCTCGTCGTCAGGGACATCCTGCCCTCATCTTGGTACCAAATCGGGTGGACGCACGCACACCTGAAGGCCGACAAATCGGCGACGAATTGACCGGCTTCGGTGAGATTGTCAGTCCAGCGATCGGGGATCGCTCGGCATTTGTGCGCGCATTTTCCGCCGGTCAATCGGTTGCCGATATGTCAGAGGGGCAGGCCGCTCACCACGAAATAAAACTCCTTTGTAATCTCGTCGAAAAAGCTCTGGATGGGATTCCGTATCGATCGGCGAGTATTTCAT
>Ga0207730_1000105_pt1 | contig 12548 bp, 10 predicted proteins | sample LuqExpMetageno71_FD_187828 | JGI IMG/M metagenome (GOLD analysis project Ga0207730, IMG submission 187828) | Tropical forest soil microbial communities from Luquillo Experimental Forest, Puerto Rico - Sample 71 (SPAdes) | ecosystem: Environmental > Terrestrial > Soil > Tropical forest ...
CAATTTCACAGGCCTTGGTTATATACCGAGAGTATGGACGAACGACTAACGCGCCATAGCGCCCTACATTTCAATCAGGAAGAACCGCATTATGGCGATCCTTGCGGGTTCTCCAATGGAGGCAGGGCCGCAAGAGGCGGTTGAAACAATCAAACCGTACGACCTGGTTTATATGGACGGCCAAAATCAAAACGTTTCCGAACTCAAAGCCATTGTTCGAAGGTGGCACCGCCCACCCTGAAGATTACTTCGATGTCGTCGAGCATTTTTCTGAGAGCGCTGGGTGACTGGCCGGCTTGAAATTGGCTCTTGAGCTGAACAAGAACCCTGTCCGCGGCAACAAGACGCCGCGCTAAAATCCTAGCAACGTGGAGCACCGCGATCGGCTCTTTCTCGAGCAGCGTCGCGTCGGCAACATAAAATTGCGAGTCCTTCAAAGCGCGAACATCAGCTGTATGCGGCTGATCTAACAACGCCGAGAGTTCGCCGAACATGGCACCAGGCTCCTCCACTCTGGCGATCTCAGTCGAGTCTTTGAGAATTACGACGGCGCCGCTTTTGAGGATCAGTAAGCGACCGGTTTTCGATCCGGCGGTCAAAACGGTTTCGCCAGCGCGGTACGACGCGAGCGGAAGAGCCGCGAGCATCTTTTGGAATGCGGCACTCGCATACTTGCTGCGTCCGTCCTGTGTTTCCATTGACAGTCCTTGTTCTACCTCTAGAGCATAACCGTTTCGACCGAGAGATGTGAGCCGCAGGTAATGAGGATTTGACTTCTCGTGTTATGAATTCTGAGATCCGGCGTTGATACGCCGTTTTGCCTCTTCCTCAATACCCCGCGCGACCTCGGGATGCTGCGCCATAAACGTACGAAAATCCGAAGCTTCCAAAGTCAGCAGCGTTGACGGAGTTACGGTCGCCACGGTCGCCGTTCGCCCGCCACCTTCCAACAACGCAATTTCGCCAAAAAACGATCCCGGCCCGAGGCGAATTGGTCGTGGCTTTACCTTCACCTCAACTTCGCCAGACGCTACGAAATACATGCAGTCGGCCGGTCTACCTTGCCGCACCACGACCGTTCTTTCAGCCAAGTCTATTGGCCGCAGCAAGCGCGTCAGCTCGATAAGGGCCGGAGCATCAAGATCGCGTAGAAAGGGGACACGTGTGACAAGATCCCAGTTACGGATTACGTCACGTCGACGGCGCTCGATTGTGAAGCCAGTAATAATAATGCCGGCCAATAGACCGAAAATACAAAGTCCACAAACCATGACTAAACCTGCGATTATTCGCCCAAACAATGTTTGGGGTATCGAATCGCCATATCCAGTCGTTGTGAGAGTCGTCACCGCCCACCACAGCGAGGATGGCAAATCGCCAAAATGGCCCGGCTGACCTGGGCCTTCGAGCAGATAAACCGCCACACTTGCTGCTATTAGCACGATTAAAAAAACGACAAATACGCCTGCCAGTGGCTCAGCCTCAAGCACGACGACACGCCCCAGGACGCGTAATCCTTGAGCGCGAATGGCAAGCTTGAACAGCCAAAGGGAGGCCAACAACCAAGCGATGTGGGCTGGCACGCCGATCAAAAGAGCGATCGGAACCGGTAACACTGCTATTGCATCAACAAGGCCTTCGGCCGAAAGAAGATAAGTGGAGGACTTTTCAAGACGCGATCGAGTCCACCACTTGATAATGAGATCAACAACAAAAAAGACGAAACAGAGCCAAAGACCGCTTGTAATCGTCGTGCCCCATTTGATGCGAAGATCGACCACGGTCAGCAAGATCATCGCAGTCAGTCCAACCGCAACAAAGAGGTATTCCAGCGCCCGGTAAGCGCTGCCTCTCAAAAATTGGGAATATAACCGGTACTTTTTCAACAGAACGTTCTTGCATGCGCATGACAAATTTTGACTGTGTTTTGTACTGAATGGTCGTTGCGATAGCAAATCCGAAAACAAGCTTCACTTTTCAACGGACGCAACAAAGGTGCACCTAATATTCCCAAGAAGCTGGCGGACGAACTCCTGCCGGCGGATCGGCGCCGACATGAAATGTGCACTGCGGCGGGAAAACCCCTACGCATTCCCTCACTCGTATGGCCTGCAATAGATGAAGAATCACGGGTAAAAATCCGATAAGATCTGATTCAAGCGATTCGCCCACCGGCAGCGAGAGACACCAGGGTGTGGGGATGAGGCAGATCATCACAGTTGCGACCATGAAAGGTGGCAGCGGCAAGAGTACTCTTGCCAGCTGCTTGGCCGTTCACTGGCATCTCACCGGTCGGCGTCCAACGATCATCGATGCTGATCCCCAGCGCTCCGTTGCACGACTGGCTTCACGCGAGCGGGGACTAGGTGGCGTCAATGTAATGGAGGACGCAACAGAAACCGCATGGAGGACCGCGCAAAATATTGCTGGTGAAGGTCGTCCGGTTATTATCGATACACCGGGTTTTCGCTCTCGGGCCACGTTAGCATGCATCGCCGCAGCCGACTTTCTGCTTGTCCCGGTCAAGGCATCGCCCCTGGATATTGATCGAATGTTGGATACGCTCAATTCTCTCATCGATGACGCAAACAGCCAGCATCCGATCTTTCGTTGTGTGTTAACGCAGACAACACGCGATTCCGTTATCGCAAAGCATATCCGTGCTGAATTGATCGACGCAGGGTTCCCGGTCCTCAAGAATGAGATGACCAATCGGGTCATCTACGCGGAGGCTGCGCTTTGGGGCGCAACACCCAATTTAATCGAGAACTCGGGAGTTGCCGCCCGAGAAATCGCCGGGATAGCTGACGAAATCGACGGCATTGTAAGTGTCCAGCAGGCAGCCTGACCGTGAACAAGAAAAAGCTGCCGAAAGCGATCAGGCCTGTTACAGCAAAACCGATAGTCCCGATTGAGGACGAAAGTGCCACCGAGACCACGGCCCCGGTACCACAGCAAAACCAATCTCAATCGAGTGGGAAATCTGCGGATACCGTAGGAGTCGCGCGGAAAAGTGTGGAGACCGCCCAAAAAGAACTAGTCACGACAAAAAGGGCGGCCTCTCCCCGTAAGATCGAAGTTGCACGTGACGCGCGCCGCGCCCAAGCTGCCAAATTGGTTGAACGCTTTGCTTTGTGGTCTGGAGTAGCGGGACTTCTTCCAATTCCGTTTGTCGACCTCGCTGCGGTTGGTGGCCTTCAGTTACAAATGCTGAGGCGCATCTCACAGATTTACGACGTCGCATTTTCTGAAAACCGTGGCAAAGCGCTTGTCGCCAGTCTAGCAGGTTCAATGCTCCCCGCGAGCGGCGCGATCGGAGTCGCCAGCCTAATGAAGGGCCTACCAATCCTTGGAACCACTGTCAGCTCACTGACAATGCCCGCGCTTTCTATGGGCGCCACATACGCAATCGGCTTAGCTTTCATTCAGCACTTCTCGTCGGGGGGAACGCTTCTTGATTTCGACCCTCCGAACTATCGTGAATTTATCAGAGCACACAGTGATGCATGGAATGCGCGATCTAAGGCCGCCCCGACGCCAACCGGCAAAAAACGCGAGGTGAAGTCCGAAACGGTTTCATAAGTCTTGGGGGAAGGGCGGACCTATTCACCCTGCTGGAACTGTCGCCGGCCGCCGACTTTTGTCGCTTTACTCTCATCCCACCACCAGAGCGCAGGGAAAGCTGACATGCCATATTTAGGCAGTTGAGCGGGACGGCTGAAGCGATCCCAGCGTGCCGTACGCAATTTGCCAAAGGCCCACTGTGGTACAAGAAAATTGTTCCACAGTAGCACACGGTCTAGCGCCTTGGCGGCGGCGTTCAGATCCTTGCGGTTCGTGGCCAAGATCACTTGTTCGATCAAGGCGTCCACCGCGGCATTTTTAATGCCAATCACATTTTCCGAGCCCGGCTGATCCGCCGCTTGCGATCCAAAGTACCCGCGCAACTCGGTTCCCGGCAGCAATGTTTCTCCCCAGGCGTATGTAATAATGTCGAAATCCCAGCCACGCAGCCGATTCTCGTACTGCGCCGCATCGACCGTGCGCACCGATACCGTTATGCCGAGTCGCTCAAGCGACGGTTTGTAGAAAAGGAAGACCCGCTCGAAGAGCGCGTTATTGCCGAGCAATTCGATTTCGAAAGGTTCGCCGGATTTTGCATCGACAAGTTGTTGTTCACGGACCTCGAAGCCTGCCTCTCTAAACAATTTCAAGGCTTCACGCAGATTATTGCGCACCGCCGAAGGGTCGCCGTTGATCGGATTTGAATAGGCCTTGTGGAATACTTCGGACGGAACTTTGTCTCGTACCATATCGAGCAATTCGAGTTCGCGCCCGGTCGGCAGTCCCGTAGCGGCAAGGTCGGTACCTTCGAAATAGCTGGCAATGCGCTTGTACTGCCCGAAGAAAAGCTGCTTGTTCATCTCCTCAAAGTCGAACGCGTAGTTGAACGCCAAACGAACCCGGGGATCTTTGAACTTGCTTCGGCGAATGTTGAAGGCAAAGGCCTGCATTATGCCGACATTGTTGATCGGAAATTCTTCTAAAATGACGCGCTTTTCACCGACCGCCGGAAAATCGTAAGCTGACGCCCAGTTCTTCGCACTATTCTCAATACGCCAATCGAGCGAGTCTGCCTTGAACGCCTCAATCGCAACCGTCGCATCGCGAAAATACTCAAATCGCAGCTCGTTGAAATTATCGCGACCGATGTTCACGTTCAGGTCCGCACCCCAATAGTCCTTAACGCGTTCATAAGTGATAGAGCGACCAGGCGAGAACTCCTTGATCCGATAGGGTCCGCTGGCAAGGGGCGGCTCTAGTGTTGTTTGCCCAATATTGCGGGCGTTACCATCCTTGTCGGTGCCCTCCCACCATTCCTTGCTAACGATCGCAAGATGGCCAAGCAGTGGCGGCAATGAGCGGCTAGCGGGCCTATCGGACATGAAGGTAATTTCGCGATCGCCGGTTTTCTCGACTTTGACGATCTGTCGAACTTCCACCGCCGCTTGGGGATTGAATTTCTTAAATGCCTCGAACGAGAATAACACGTCATCGGTTGTGATGGGCTTGCCATCATGCCATTTCGCGTTCGGCCGGAGCCGAAATGAAATTGACGAAAAATCAGCGGAATAGCTGACCGCCTCGGCAAGCAGCCCGTAATCGCTCGATACTTCGTCAAGCGAAGATACCAATAGCGTGCTGTGAGTATTCTCGATGCCGAGAACGAGCGAGCCTTTAATTCCGGCTACCACCGGATTGAAATTGTCAAAGGTGCCAAGCGCAATCTGCCATGCTGATCCAGCCTTCGGTGCGTTCGCATCGACGTAGTCGAATTTCTTAAACCCTCGCGGATATTTCAGGTCTCCGAACGGCGAGATGCCGTGCCGCCACTCCCCGCTGGTAACTCCTGCTTCAGCAGCAGTTGTCCAGCCGGGCAGCGGCAATCGATTCGCAAGTAAGACCAACGCAGAGGTGAGGAGGGATCGACGATTCATCTAATTACTCGGAATGATGCTCGAATGCGGGGAGCGTGGAGCGTTGCTAAACTATACGCTTTCCGCTGGTTGGCAAAAAAGCGCAAACATTCTTCGCTGCAGCGCAAAACAGGACGATTACGGTGAGCCAGCATGCGTGCCGTACGCCCGCGAGGCGCTTTTCCAGCGTCTAACCAACCATCAAGCGAAAACTGAAGCTAAAATAATAACGAGGCGCCAGAATTGCGGGGCGCCTCGTTAAGCCGGTGTGACTCAGGCCGTCAGCGACAAAAAGAAGAGGCCAGTTCGATGAACCAATCAGCCTGGGCAAACAGATAGACCGGTGCAGGCCCCCAGAGTGAAGGCGTTCTGGTTCTTTGCATCCCCAGCCGTCTCCAACGCCTCGTCGGAAACTTCGAAATTGAGGATTTCTTCTTCTCGTTGCTCTAAAGCAAGGTCCTTCATGGCTTCATTCCTTTCGTTCGCCAGCGGCGCGGGCAATTCCGGTAAGCGGTTGGAAAATCGATAGCCCCCATCCCAACGCCATATAATCATCATCCAATGCGCGGCATACAAAGTCAATGCAGAGGGGGGCCCATCAAACGTTTCCGATAACCGCGTTAGATATTTGATTTATCAAGATAAATCGCTATCGCTTGCCTGCTGTTCTGCCGTATGATCGGCACAGACAACTGCCTCGAAGGCCGCCTTCTGTTCACCGGCAAACGCCCAGCAGCAAGAGGAATGGTGGCAGGAGTTCTTGAATAGCTCCCCACCAACGAGATGAAAGGGCCGTTGGAGCGGATGATGGATGATTTCTACCAGCGATTGATAATCCGCGGCGCCACAATTGATGAGGCGGTCTCCGACGAGTTCGAGCCGTTGCCGGGTCAGAAAACCAATGCGGATTCGGCTGCCCGGCGTCTCGCGGCTTGGTGTCGCTCGTGCGCCAGTGGTGATTGGTCATTGTTTGAGCAGCGGCTGAATAGAGACGCGTTATCGCTCGGCCATGTATTGGCACGATTTGCGACCATTCGCCGGAACAGCGCCGCGCCATGGCCGATATGGGTCAACGACGCAATCTGGATAGAGCAAGCGCTGCAAAGCGCAACCAATGATGAAATTGAACCCGACGGCCACGAGACTTGTCCGTTCGAGCACCTGTTTCTGCCGCTAGTACGAAAAGCGGAAATTTCGCTTTATTCGGAAAAGGGAACGCCCGGTAACCTCAATCAATCTGCCCGCGCCAGTCTTCGCATTTCGCTTCTCAGGCAGCTGTCCGCGCTCTGTGCGCCGGTACTATATGAATTGTTCGCTAAGCTGCGAAAGGCAAGCGAAAAAATATCCGACGCATCTGCGCCGCAACGCGGCTCCACATCACTCTACGACGGATTCGTCGCCGAGATGAAGGCGGGCGGTTTTCGCAAGCTATTTGAAAACAAACCTGTTCTTTTGCGGTTGATAGCTACGATAACGAGACAGTGGATCGATTCATCGCGCGAATTGATTGTTCGACTCAACGCAGATATCGACTCTGTTTGTCGCGAGCTTCTCCCAGCCTGCGATAATCCCACAATTGTTAGAGTTGAAAGCGACGTCGCCGATCCACACAATGGCGGCCGTTCGGTACAGATAGTTAGCTTCCTGGATGGCTCGCAGATTCTTTACAAGCCAAAGGATCTGCGAGTCGACGTTGCTTGGCAGAACCTGATCGAGCGGTTAAACCGGGCAACCGCTCCGGTCCAATTAAGAGCGGTACGCGCGATCGCGCGTGATGGCTATGGTTGGACCGAATTCATCCGTCATAGTGGATGCGCCAACCAAAAGGGCTGCCAAGAGTTTTTTAGCCGCGCTGGCGCTTGGCTTGCGCTTTTCCATTGCTTTGCGGCAGCTGACATGCATCAAGAAAACATCATTGCTGCTGGAGATCACCCGGTTCCAATTGATCTGGAAACAATTTTTCATTCAATGATCGAGGATCACGAAGCCGCTGATCCTGAAGCAGAAGCGGCAGAGGCCGCCAAACAAAAACTCGCCAACTCTGTCATGATGGTTGGACTCCTTCCAACGTACGGGCGATCTCCTGAAAACAAAATCTTTGCCATTGGTGGAATGACCGCCGACTGGAGTGTGAGTACAAGAATCACATGGCTACATATAAACACGGACGAGATGCGTCCGACGAGGACGAAGCAAATCGATGCTTCAAATACGAATTTACCACATGTGGACGGTGTCTATGCCAAATTTGCGGACCATATCGATGATTTCATTACTGGTTTCGAGAATTACGCCAGATTTTTACTCTCCTATATGGAGAGAGGAAAACAGGACACTCTTTTCCAAGGCTTTGCGGGCGCGTCTGTTCGAAAAGTTATCAGGCCCACCCGATTCTACCACATGTTGCTTCAACGCTTGAAAAATCACCAGACAATGGATGATGGGGTGGTCTGGTCCTCCCAAGCAGATTTCATAGCAAGGCTTGCAGACTGGGAGACGGATACAGACTCCCTTTGGCCGTTGCAGCGCGCTGAACGTTCCGCCCTCATATCATTGAACGTGCCACATTTTCTCTCAGCGAGTGATACAAACGAAGTACGCGATGTGACGGGGGTTTCCCTTTCAGCTCGTTCGCCCGCTGGCCTTGATCGCGCTCGGGCTCGCCTTCATGACTTCAGCGAGCAAGAAATTGGCTGGCAGATTGAAGTTATTAAGCAGAATACAAGCTCCCTTTCGAGGTCCGACCGCCCAAAAACCGAGGCCGTGATCCTTGATCCGAATACTCCTGCTGTGGCCAAGGAGGATTACATCGCGGAAGCCAACAGGATCGCCAAGGAGTTAGCTGATTATGCGATTCGCCGCGGGACCGGTGCTGCCTGGATCGGCCTCGACTGGCTGGGAGATGCCGACGTTTTCCAACTCGTATGCCTTGGCCCAGATCTCTACAACGGTAATTCCGGCATCGGAGCCTTCCTTGCTGCGCATGCCGCGGTTACGGGCTGCAGCCCTTCAGGTGAGCTTGCCTTGGCCGCAATCGCGCAGGTTCGCAACAATCTTAAAAGCCGAAACGCAGCGCATATCGCACGTTCTTTAGGCATAGGAGCCGGCACTGGGCTGGGCTCCATCGTGTACGCGCTCACCATAATATCGAAGCTTTTGCAAAATAGAGACTTGCTGGTGGACGCTCATGCCGTGGCGGAATTGTTTACTGATGATCTCATAGCGGCCGACAAACAGTTGGATGTGATTGGCGGCTCCGCGGGTGCAGTGCTCTGTCTGCTTCGTCTATATCGCGATGGCAACTCTCAGTATGTGCTGAACCGTGCCCTAAAGTGTGGCGAGCACTTACTGAATCAAGGTCGGATGGGCAAAAAGGGTCGTCGCAGTTGGAGCTCTCAGGCTTTCAGCCAACAAGCACTTAATGGAATGTCACATGGAGCAGCGGGATTTTCTTATGCACTTGCATCGCTGTCCGCAGTCACGGGTCAAGAGCGGTTCTCGAACGCCGCATTGGAATGCATAGCGTTCGAAAATTCTAGTTATGACGAAGATCATCACAATTGGCCGGATATGCGCACTGGTGAAGAGCCATCTTGGACATGTCAGTGGTGTCACGGTGCGCCCGGCATTGGACTCGCACGAGTTGCAACCGCGCGCCAGGGACAGATAGACAGGAACCTAATGACAAGCGATATTCAAAAAGCCGTGGAGGGTACGACGAATGGTTGGCCTGGGCTTGTCGACACTCTTTGCTGCGGCACTCTCGGCAGTATCGAACTCCTACGCGAAGCTGGTGTCACCCTCAGAAGGCGCGATCTAAATGAGCTTGCTTCAAGACGTTTGTCGGCAGTTTTACAAAACGCAAAATCTGCCGGCGATTACCGTTGGAACAGCGGTAACAGGCGTTTCAATTTGGGGCTATTTCGCGGTCTCGCCGGGGTAGGCTACGCATGCTTGCGTCAGGTCGATGGAAATTTGCCAAACATTCTAATTTGGGATTAGTCACGCCCCTCGCTGGCTGTGATTTCTTCAGCAGGCCATAAGGCACCATCAGCGCTTTTTAGACGCACTCGCCTTCTGGTGCACACATGCACCAAGGTATCAATGATACGGTCGAGCGACGTTCTAAAAAAATGATGGACAAAAGCAACTCCATGCTGACCCTGCCCTCAGCGCTGCTTTCTTTGAAAGTTGGAATTCGCTCTGTGAAAATTAATCCGATTTGCTTCTGAGAGTGTACCTCAACGAATAGTTGGCCAATCAAATTTACTGAGCTTTTGTTCCCGCGCATGAGGCGGTGACGACGGCATTGAACATGTCAAAGGATTGGACGCTGACTTGGCAATTTGTTGCAGGATCAAGTGCGATCCTGATGACGTCCCCTGGAGCCGCTGAGTGCTGGTTTCCATTGACGTTAATCTTGACACTTTCGTTTGCCGGAGGGCCGACCAATCCGATGGTTAAGCGGCCATCGGCAACGATCAACGACTGATTAGGAGTAAGGTTGTAGGCGTTCTTTTTGGGAGTCATCGCCTCTAACGCTGCTCGAACATTAGTAAGATTAGCCTCGAGCTCGGCCAGTTTTGCATTAGCATCAACATTTTCGCTTTTGAGGCTCTGATTTTCAGATTGAGTTTGCTGGAGCAGTGCGCGCGTTGCCAGCAGGTAACTGCGACCGGAGAGGAGTCCGAGTAAGTAACCGATTATTAGCGCACAGAGGACCACTACCGCACTGGTTGCCAATCCGCGGAAGCGACTTCCCGAAAATCGCGGTTCATTCGAACTTTTGCTTGCTGAATCAATCGCGTTACTCACTTTACCGTCCCCGATTGTGTCCTATGGTCTTGTCACGATTGCTAGGCTAGATCTGCGATGATGGCCGATTTCTGGACCGGATGGCAATTCGAAAGGTGACGCTATGGGCCACCCGGGGGTTTAGGTAATCGATCCCATGAGAGCTACGTTACGCTTCCTGACTATTGCTTCGGCGGTGACCCCGGAGCCGGTGTTTCATTTGAGCGTAACGGTCGGGAGATCCGATCAATGACGGACTTGATGTTGGAAAGGTCCAACGGAATATAAGAATTCGACTGCTTATCCGGCCCACCGGAGCCTGTCGGAGAGGCAGCGGCAGCGCTTTTCTCGGGCTCCGTCTGTGAGTTTCGGTTCGATGATGCCACTGGCGGTTCTTGCTTTGATTGGACTGGGTTAGATGGTGAGCCAGGCGTCGCTGGTGAGGCACCTGGCGGCGTTTGATCGGCAGGAGGTCGTGCTGTGGGGCCAGCTTGCTGCGCTTGTGTTGACGGGCTGTCAACATTGCCAAGTATGATTGGTAAACCGTCTTTGTTGCTGCCAATGATAACTATCTTTGAATTAGGAGACTGCGCCAGCGCAAGTGTCGCCTCAATGCCACGCCAGCGCAAGTATGACTCCGAGATGCCTTGGCTCACTGTCTGCTGGAAAGCGCTTATCCCGTTCGCCTCGATTTGTTTACGCTTTGACTCCTCGGCCTCACGTGCAACTCGAAAACGGTATTCTTGTATCATGTAATACTGTTCGGTTTGACGGTTAATCGCCGCAACAATTTCGGGTGGCAACTCGATGCCGAGTACGAGGGTGTCAAGAATCTGGATGGAACCCTGCAAGTAGTCGGTGTAGTGTTTGGGATCGAGCTCTTCCATCGCCTCGGGCTGCACCAATTTGTTGAGATGAGCGCCCAGGCTTTTCTGTGCATTATCACGAATCTTTTCCTGGATTGCCTCACGCGAGGTGTAGACCTCTTGGGCTGAGTACTGCGAAATAACGCTGCGGGCCTGGCTACCAATTTCGGGGCTTACGATTAACTGCAAATAATCCGGACCGATAAATTTCTGGAGTACGCCGACGGAATTGTGACTTAGTTGAAATCGTACATTGATTTGCGCATTTACGCTCACGCCATCTTTGGAGATTGCATTGTATGTCTGCGTGGCGGATTGAAGTCTCAGGTTGTAAATAAATAGCTTGTCCCAAGGCCAAATTATGTGAAGGCCTTCTTCCCTGATCTCGCGAGGGTCTAGAGCTGTACCTCGTCCAGCAAAGCACCAGCAGTAAGCATCGAATCCGAAAAAACGCCGCCAAAGAACGCCGACTTGTCCACTCTGAACTGTAATCACCACATAGGGGTAAAGGAGTGTAATAGCGAGTAATGTAGCCATGAACAGGACGGATACACTCGGGATATGCCGTCGTATAAAACGCAGCCATGCTCGCCTTTTCTGCGGGGGTGGGGCTTCTTGAAGGAACTCTGAATACTTTGCCATTGCCGGCTCTCCCCCGAACCCTACTGTGAGCCATTCTGCATCGAAACCTGCGCCACGATTTGGCCCTCGTCCATTCGAATCCGTCGAGCTGGCAATTTTAATTCGTCGAGGTAGCGGTCATCGTGGGTAATCGCCACGATTGTAGCGCCAGCTTCCAGCATTTCTGGCAACATTTCGTCGTAAAATTTACGACGGAATTCCGGATCTTGTTCCGCCGTCCATTCATCCAGTAAGAGGATGGGACGTTTCTCGAGCAAACTGACGATCAGGGCAAGGCGCCTACGCTGACCGCCCGAAAGGTCGAGCGTGCTAAATTCGCCGTTCGATAACGTCGTCTTATCGGCTAATCGGAATTGCGTTAGTCGCCGATCAACTTCGCCTGGATCCGGTTCGTGTACGCCGTACAGCCGCTTAAAAAGGTGATAGTCAAAAAAGATCGCGGACATCAACGAACGATAAGAATCCCGCGTTGCATTGTTAACCCGCACACCATCAAGAATGATTTCACCGGAATCGGGAGGATAGAGTCCGGCGAGCACCCTAAGGAATGTCGATTTCCCCGAGCCGTTGCCTCCTGTAATAAAGACGAGCTCGCCCGGCTTTAAAGTGAAGTCCAAGGGGCCGATGTGAAAGGCCGCCTCGGAAAAGCGGTCAATATAGTGAAACATAATCTGGCGCATTTCGATTTTACCGAAATGCTTCATTACCTTGATCTCGCTAGGGTCAGCCGCTGTTACCGTTGCTTGCAGATCCGCCTCCAACTTCTCAA
>Ga0207730_1000121_pt1 | contig 11593 bp, 12 predicted proteins | sample LuqExpMetageno71_FD_187828 | JGI IMG/M metagenome (GOLD analysis project Ga0207730, IMG submission 187828) | Tropical forest soil microbial communities from Luquillo Experimental Forest, Puerto Rico - Sample 71 (SPAdes) | ecosystem: Environmental > Terrestrial > Soil > Tropical forest ...
TGGCAGCCGCGCGCCGCGCCGAGCGGCGACACGGCCGCGGCGGTCGCGCGCGGGAGTGGCATTTCCTTTGTGCACTACAAGCACAGCGAGACCCATGTCGTGATCGGCATGGAGGTGGCAGTCGAACGCGCCACCGGCAAGATCAAGGTCGAGCGCGTAGTCTGCACACACGATTGCGGGCTGATGATTAATCCGGACGGCGTGCGCGCGCAGGTCGAGGGCTGCATCCTGCAGACCATCAGCCGCGTACTGATGGAGGAAGTGAAGTTCGACCGCGCACGCGTCGTCAGCACCGACTGGTCGAGTTACCCGATCTTGCGCTTTTCGCAGGCGCCCAACCTCGAGATCGATCTCATCGATCGGCCAACCGAGCCGCCGGTCGGCGCCGGCGAGGCGACCTGCGCGCCGGTGGGCGGCGCGCTCGCCAACGCCGTGTTTGACGCGACCGGCGCGCGGCTGCGTACGGTGCCGTTCACGCCGGAGCGGGTGAAGGCGGAACTGGGCGGCAAGGCAAGCTGAGGTCAGTGTCACTCGCCGAGAGCGGCCGCCGAACCTTTTCTAGTGATATCTCGAGTTGAGACTCAAACGGATGACGGGCGTTGGATGAACTCGGCAACGCGCTCGCCGATCATTATAGCCGTCATATTGGTGTTGGCGCTGACGATCTGCGGCATGACCGAAGCGTCAGCGACGCGTAGGCCTTCGACACCATAGACGCGGCATTGAGGATCGACCACAGCCATCGGGTCTGTCTCGGCGCCGATCGCGCATGTTGAACTCGGATGGAACATGGCGCCGCTCGCCATCAGAATCTCTTCATCCGAAAGCCGCGAAACGGCCACGCCATCCGCAACCAGCCGGCCGGGTTTGATCGCGGCGCCAATCGCAAAGCGCCGCAGCCCGGGCGGAGCGACCAGCACAGCGGTTGCCGCCGCGCCCTTCAACCAGCCGCTCGGGCCTGTGCTGTTGATCAGTCGCATGGGCGGCCGCCGCGGCATCACATAGATCTCGTCGAAGCAGGCGCGTACCGCCGGCTCGAGCAGTAGTTCCTCCGCCCGCCGCGTGGCGATGATCATGCGCTGCGCATCGCGTGCGTCCGTCAGCAAGCGCTGTTCGACCTGCGGCGGCGCGTCCGGATCGGACGCGGTAAGCTTCACCAGTCCGCGCGAAAAAGGCGTGTAGAGCGCAACCGCGACCATAGCCATGCGGCGGCCGAACGATTTCGGGCTGACCCGTCCGGTGAAGTAAAGGAAAAGATCGCCGGTGGGGCATTCCGGAAGACGGGATGAGAAACGCAGTGCGGACATTATGTAATGCTGTGCCTGCGGCGGAAGCCGCCCTTCGCGCTTGAGCGTCATCGAAAAATGCAGCTGCGTGTGGTTCTGGTAATTGCGTCCGACGCCGGGCCTGTCCGCGACCAGCGGGATACCCAACGCGTGCAGTTCCTGCGCCGGCCCGATGCCAGAGCGCAGCAGTAGCGCGGGCGAATGCACTGCGCCGCATGAGACAACCACCATTGGCGTCGCGATCGAAAACGTTTCACTGGCGCATGCTGCGATCACGCCGCTGACGCGCCGGCCGTCAAATGTGATGCGGCGAACATGCGTGTCGGCTAGCACGCTCAGATTGGAGCGCGCCCTCACCTGTGCCGTGAGATAGCAGCGCGCGCTGCTAGCGCGTTCCTCGTCATGACTCAGCGGCGCCGCGAACATACCGTCACGGCCGGTATTCTCGAACCGCATAACCGGCGGCGTACCGGGCGAGGAAATGAGCTGCTCGATGCGCTTCATGTAAAGCGGCCACGACTCGCGCGGCAACCTGCGCACGACGTTCAACCCCTGCACGTTGCGGCTCGCCGACGGTACGTCGAGATCGCAGATCATAGCCTGGTAGGTGGGCAGCACGTCCTGCCAGCCCCAGTGCCGCGCGCCCATCTGCTCCCAGCGTTCGAAGTCGCCGGGCAACCCCGGTATGGCGATCATACCCATCACGCTTGAGCCGCCACCCATCACACGCGGCTGCAGGAAGGGCGTCGCCGGTTGGCCGTCACGCAGGCTAGAGGTGAGGCCCGGCCAGAAATAGCCGCTGTTGAAATAGGCGGCCGGGAAGGTGCTACGGATGTCGGCGGGCACCGCGCCCGGCGGTGTGTCCTGGCCGGCTTCGATCAGCAGCACGCGGCGCGCTGCATCTGCCGACAGCCGGGCCGCCACCGCCGCGCCGGCCGAGCCACCGCCCACGACAATGATGTCAGCCTCTCGCATGCAGGCTGGCAGCGGACGCAGTCGCCGCCTCCTCCAAGCTCGTTACAGTTCTAAGCGCGCTGCTACAGAGCAAAATAATTTTGGCGCCTCATTGTCTCGCCACTTTACCTTCTGCCGTTAAGCGCTGGTATACAGACCTTCAATCGCCTCGCCAGCAACTTGCCAGTGGACTTCCTCGCTGAGTTTTAGTCGTTTGCATATTCCCTGTGAGAGCGTGTGGCGTAGGAGTTCTACGTGGGTCATTTCGCTTCCTTAGCTGACAAACACGTAAGAAAAGGAAACCGCTGAGCTGGGGACGAGCTGGCGGTCTCGCAGTCTTAGATAAGGGCAATTTCGGGGAAGGAGGGGCCCTTATCTGCTAATATGAACAAATTTACAGGCGGGAACACTCAGTCCGCTACTGTCCTTAGGGGCAGTGCGACGAGTGCTTCGGATTCCCCTTAGGACGATATCGGCGCGAACGATAAAGGCGTTTAGCTGCGTGCTGACATCGGACTTAAGCACTTCACAATTTCAATAGCACCGCAGGAAGGGGCTTCTTGGATCGTTGGGTGATTAGCAGGGGGCGGAAAGTCGGGAGTAGCACTATGCGTGTAACGCTTCGAAAGTTCGGAATTACTGCTGTGACCGCAATTGCCGTCGCGGCAGCTTCAATCGCGCTCCCTAGCGCGGCCAGCGCCCGTTGGGGTGGTGGCTGGCACGGAGGCTGGGGTGGTGGCTGGCATGGCGGCGGCTGGGGCTGGGGTGGCTTCGGATGGGGATTAGGCACGGGCCTTTTATTAGGCGCGGCCGCAGCTCCTTATTATTACGGCGGCTATTATGGATATGGGGCCTACCCCTACAATTATGGCTATGGGCCCGGCTGCTACATCACACGCCGATGGGTTTGGGATGGTTACGGCCACCGAGTACTGAGACGCGTGCAGGTTTGCTACTGACCGCGCTCTAATCAATAATCCGAAAAGGCCGTTCGGCATTTGACCGAGCGGCCTTCTTCTTTCCAAACCCTATTCGTCTGCAAACACTTCGCCATGTTTCGCTTTTGCGCCGCTATCGGGGGAAAAGCGAACGTTGTACGCGTCTAGTCAAGCGATTGGATTTACACGGCCTAGTGAAATGAACTTGGTCTGTTTGGTGTTATTATTTGGCAATAACCGATGAGGCTGAAGATGAAGCGCATAGTTTACCTCGGGGCCATCCTGCTTCCCGTTATGGTGTTCGGCCCGGAACCGGCGCTGGCTCAGGTAGGCAATGCTCCATGGTGTGCGGTGATTAACCTTGGCCCGGGCGACGCTTATTGGGACTGCCGGTACGCTACACTTGAACAATGCGTGCCCAATGTGCTCGCCGGCAATCGCGGCTTTTGCAACCATAATCCACGCTTGGGTTGGTATGCTCCAGAGAGCGAGGCGCCGCGGAAGCACCACAGATACCGCCACCAAACATAGTTAGGCAGAGGACCGATTTGCCAATGCTGGCAAATGACAGTGGCGGCGGGGCGATAAACGCGCCGGCCTCTCGCGCTATTTGTTTTCCAGCATCAGCTGGCCCTTGTGCCCGATTACCCTTTGAGCGGCGTGAGCGAAACGCGCGAGCAACCACGGCAGCGCAACTTCAAGCCGCACTGCGTGCTCATAGACCTCGATAATTCCCTGTGCGCGCTGGCCGAGCGCCACCACCTGGAAGCTTAATCGATCACCGCTCCAAACCTCTTCTTCGAAGGAAAGCAGCCATGCAAATTCGGTCTTGGCGCGGTCGAGGCCACCCTTGATGCGGCGCAAGGCCTCATCCTTGCCGACATGATGGGGAATTAAGACGACGAGTGGCTGAGACATAGCAGTTGTTTTCCCACGTTATTGAGCAAGCAATAAAACGCCTGCCCATTCATCGCGCTCCAAAAGCCGTAGCACATGACCATGTTCGCAACCCAGCATTCTTTGCGGGGGCGAACCTTAGGCTTGATCCCCTCACGGCAGATTGATTTGGTTTGCCTTTTGGCACCGTCAAGGGGGAGTGCTAATGACCGCCGAACATTTTCAAAAAAGCCCTATAAGCCATTGTAATCATTTATAGTTGAATGATTTTTTAGGCCCCCCTTGAAAGGTTTTTGTCGCTTTCTAATTTGTTTTTCGCCATGCGGATGCGCAGTACTGACAGCGCTTTTGGGGACCTCGCTGGACGGGCGCTGAACAGCGTGTCCAACGCTCGCGCACCCATGCAGCAGCAGGAGCGCGAACTCCTGCTTGCATTCTCGTAAACGCGACGAGGCAAAATCAGACAAACGCAATATAGGGGTTAATTTATTTATGAGCGTCATCAATCAAACCAAAAAAGAAACGCATGCCTTCGAGGCAGACGTCGCAAAACTCCTGCACATGATGGTGCATTCTGTCTATTCCGACAGAGACGTCTTTTTGCGCGAACTAATATCTAATTCGGCGGACGCTTGCGAGAGACTAAGGTACGAAGCGATTGCTAGTCCCGCCCTGCTCGGCAGCGACTCCACGTTCAGAATCACGCTTGCCATCGATGCCGACAAAAAAACGCTCACGGTTGAGGACAATGGCGTAGGGATGAACCGCGAAGAGTTGATCCACGAACTTGGGACAATCGCTCATTCAGGAACTAGGGCGTTCCTAGAAAAGGTCGAAGCGAGCAAGAATGACGGCGCAGGCGCGGCGCTGATCGGCCAATTCGGTGTCGGTTTCTATTCGGCTTTCATGGTGGCGGACAAAGTTGACGTGATCTCCCGCCGCGCGGGGTCCGAGGAGGCCTGGCAATGGTCCTCCGACGGCAAGGGCACCTATTCAGTGGCGCAGGTTGCACTTGCGGATGCGCCAAAACGGGGCACACGAGTTCTGCTGCACCTGATGCAAGACGCAACTTCTTATATGGAGCGTTTCACGCTCGAGCGCGTTGTGCGAGCGCAATCTGGGCACGTTCCGGTGCCTATCGCAATCGTCGAAAAGCCGGGCGCCGAACCAGCCGAAGTGGCAGATGGAGCAGCTCTCTGGACGAAGGCAAAGTCTGAGATTTCTGCCGCGGATTACACTGATTTCTATCGCAGTATCGCCGCACAATTTGATGAACCGGCGATGACCATCCACTTTCGCGCCGAGGGGCGACAAGAATACACCGCGCTTGCCTTTGTTCCGGGCTCCCGCCCGTTTGACTTGTTTGATCCCGATCGCAAGGGTCGGATCAAATTATACGTCAAGCGCGTCTTCATCACTGACGATGCCGACGTCCTGCCACGTTACCTTCGCTTCGTCCGCGGGCTTATCGACTCTGCTGACCTGCCATTGAACGTCTCGCGTGAGATGATCCAAGAGAGCCCCATTCTCACCGCCATCCAGAAGGGAGTTACGAACCGCATACTCAGTGAGTTGGAGAAACTTGCGGGAAGTGATTCAGATGCTTACGGCAAAATCTGGGATAACTTTGGCGCTGTTTTGAAAGAGGGCACTTATGAAGATTTCGAGCGTCGTGATGCGCTTCTGGCATTGTCGCGCTTCAAAACGACTGCATCGGCGACCGGATGGCGAAGTTTGAAAGATTATGTCTCTTCGCTGAAAGAAAACCAGACAGCTATCTATTATATTGCGGGTGATGACATTGCTCGCGTTGAAACTTCTCCCCACTTGGAAGGCTTTCGCGCGCGTGGCGTTGAGGTGTTATTTCTGACTGACCCCGTTGATAGCTTCTGGGTCGCATCTGGAACTTCATTCGACGGCAAACCATTCAAGTCAATAACTCAAGGAGCCGCGGACCTGACGGCAATTCCAGTGATCGAATCAAAACGCCCGCCATCTTCCGAGGTTGAAAAATCTGTTGCTTCATTCCTCGCGTTCATAAAGGCCGAACTCGGCGATGCTGTCTCAGATGTTCGTCCGTCGGATCGTTTGATGGACAGTGCAGTGTGCTTGGTCGCCCCGGAACACGGACCAGACCGGCAATTAGAGAAACTTTTGGCTGGTACAGGACGTCTCAAGGTTTCCACAAAACCAATTCTCGAAATTAATCCCCATCACGATATCATTAAAAAGCTTTCGTTGTTGGGTGACGGCGATCGTTCATTCAAACAAGACGTCGCACACTTGCTGTTCGATGAGGCGCGGATCCTCGAAGGAGATCGCCCGGAAAATCCAAGAAAGTTTAGCGACCGACTGGCAAATATCATTAGCCGGAGCCTCTAAATCGAATAAATCCGAATGTGGTTCGCTGTTCTTGCACCATCGCCGTACAGGCTCAATGGTGCTTAAATAGCGGGGCGCGCGATCTCGCTTGGACGCGTCGCGATTTGCGATCTTTTGGCCCAATGCGGCTATGCGATTTTATTTATGTCCAGAACGGAACTGCTGTGGCGTTTTGTTGGTCCAGCTCTTGAAAGCGTGCGTAAATGAGCTGACTTCCTGATAGCCAAGCAACCAGGCGATTTGGGAAATCGATAAGGTACGATCGGCTAAATAACGTTTGGCAAGATCTATCCTCAGGTCTTGCAGAATGTCAGAAAAGGTCAGCTTTTGCGAGGAAAGCTGACGCGCGAGAGTTCGCTGGCTTAATCCCAGGCTCCTTGCGATTCCTTCGAGGGAAACCAGTCCGTGAGGCAACAGAGGTACAATTGCATTCTCGATAGTCGAGCGTAGCGAGCTGCGCCTAGCCGATCGATGAGAAAGCGCCTCTTCGCAATATTTAATCAAAAACTCGTTCAAATAACGGTCGGCACTAGCAATTGGCATGAGCTTAATGGTTGGGACGAACGAGACGTCGTCAATGGTCGCGCCAAATTCAATCTCGCGACCGAAGAATTCAATAAGCTCTTGGCGCTTACTATCACCACGATGGGTAAATCGCACGTGCGCTGGCAACAGGCGCGTACCCGTCAAATACCGGCACAAACGGACTAATCCCGTCGCAAAAAATTCGATTTGGTGCCGATCCAAATGGCGACTGACACCTACATAGTGAAACTCCATCCTGATATTTTTTCCGTCGACATACCTTAGCGAGACGCCTTCGTTGGCGATTGAAGCATAACGTGCAAGTCGCTGTAGGGCATCGCCCAGCGTCTCAGACGAAGCTGAAATGTAATAAAGAAAGCCCAGCTCACGAGGGTCCAACGGTTGGGCGAGGTGAAATCCAAGCAGATCATCGCGCAGGGCACTGGCAACAAGAGTCAAGAAATTAATTTGATTATCAACGCGAAGTCGTAAATCTGGGTTTTTGATCTGATCAAGCGTCAAACTGGCTTTCTTTAGGAAGGACTTTGGATCAATTCCGCTTGCTTTGGCATGAGCGTACGCGAGCCGAGTTAGAGTCCCAGTGGCATTCGGATGCCAGCCGACACGCTTAGGATGGCCCATCGAAATTGTCCAATCTCGTCAGGTGCACTTGAACGAGTCAGCGAAGTTTAAGCTCTTGGCATTTTTACACAACGTTTTGGCACATAATAACAAGACAGCGCTGGCAAGTCGCCACATATCAAGCAAGTTCGGCGGACATATGCCTGCGGAGACAATCTTGCGCCCGCAATAAGTCTAGCTCTCAGCTCGCCGCTCGGAGCAGCCGTGCCTGCCTTTTTTTGGATGAAGACCTTTCTTGGATGAGAGCAATGTCAAGTCAACGGAGAACGATAGCCGTCGTCGATGACGATCCGGAAATGCGAAGCGCAATGGTAAGTCTGTTGTCGGCGCTCGGCTACGGAACCAAAACGTTTGATTCGGCAAAGACATTTCTCAATTGTGCTTCGACGTGCGAAGCGATTTGCTTGGTAGTTGATATTCAACTCGGTGATATTTCTGGTATTGAATTGGCATATCAATTGGCAGCCGATGGGTTCAGATTTCCGATTATCTTTATGACCGGGGCAGATGACCCAGCGGTCCGAAAGAAGGCTAATGCTGCGGGTGGCATTGCGTTTTTACGGAAGCCGTTTTCGACGGACTTATTGGTTGATGCAATCAATAAGGCGATTTTGCGATATTCCTGTTGAGGGCAGGTGTTTCGGTGGATCGAATGGTCTGGCGAGCGGCCGGTTATGAGAGGGCAGATTGACTAAACTTTTGATTTCATAATAGCGTAGCGCTGACGGTTCTCCCTTGGGAGATCAAAAGGGAACGCGGTGCGGACCTTGAGTCCTAATCCGGGGCTGTCCCCGCAACTGTGAGCGGCGTTTTTTTCGTCACTAGGCCACTGGGGTATGGGTCCCGGGAAGGCGATGACCTGACGATTTTCGGTCGCATCGATAATTTGCTTAACAGCCATATGAAAATTTTGATGTGTTTGGCGGCATCCGAATGTCCAACTGAATCCGATACTGAGAAGCGCGCTTGACCGAACTCTGAATCGCGCAAGTCAGTTAGGACAGCCTTCGTGGTAGTAGCAAGCTACCGTAAGTGCGCAGCTCTTTTACGATTGATTTTTGTTCGGGCTTATTTGCAAGTTGGCGAAAAAACTATAAACGCGATCGGCAGAAAAAACCAAATGAGCACTCATAAGAACTGGGTTCGCGATTTGCAGCAACGTTATAGCGATCAATTACTAACTATTGTAACGCTTTTGCTTTTATTAATGATGTTTGTTGTCGCTCCACTGCAAGCAGCAGGAGCCCCCTTCTTCCAGGCACTTGGTTTCGTTGCGGGGTTCGCGATCATAATCGGCGTACTCGTCATATCCAGCAATTTAACTGCATTCGTAATGATGATGATTGCATTCACAATGAATGTTGCTGTCGTGTTTATGCGGCTACTAAATATATCGTCCTCAAACATTGATCTGCAGCTTCTCGCGGCCGCATGGATGATACTAGCAGTCACGCTCGGTTGGGTCGTTGCTCGCGCGGTGTTTGGGCCAGGATCTGTAAATTATCACCGAATTATCGGAGCAGTCCTGCTTTATTTGCTGATTGCACTGGTGTTTGTATCGTTATTTACTTTTGTTGACCTAGTGATCCCGAAAGCTTTCTCCGGCCTTGAATTAGAAGATAACCGAGAGATGGCAAGTCGATTCATCTATTTCAGTTTTGTCACTTTGACCACAACCGGTTATGGCGATATTTATCCCATCCATCCCGTTGCGCGCAGTCTGTGCAATTTAGAGGCGATTATCGGTCAGCTGTATCCAGCTACTTTGCTGGCACGATTGGTAAGTCTTCATGCCAGCCGATCTTAGTTTAGTTGGAGCTTTCTATGCTAATTCCTGTTCGACGTTTAAATCAAACGAGACAGCTGTACCGGAGACAATTGGTGCTTGGCGCGGTCGATGGCGGTAACCGCGGGCGTGCGACGCACTCCATTGTTGTTTGCCGTTAACGGAGGCGATTCATGGCGATAGCTCAATTTTCTGCCCCTAAACAATGGGAGGATTGGTGCAGTTGGTTGCTAGGCATTTGGCTCTGCCTGTCGCCTTGGACCTTGGGATTTGGACTTGATCCGAACGCGACAGAGGCAACGGTGGTCGGCGGTCTTTTGATTATCGCGGCTGAGGTAGTGACGCTCTCTGTTTTTCGCCCCTGGGAGGAATGGATAAACGCCGTGCTCGGCGTATGGTTAATAATATGTCCGTGGATCGTAGGTGTAGACGTTCCCGTTGCTAGCGCAAATCTAATCATTGTCGGACTTCTGGTGATGGTTCTGGCCCTCTATGAGATTTGGGGTGCACGTCATCAATCGGGTGATCAGAAGTGAGTTTTTTCTACTAATCAGCGATTTGGTTAATAGTTTGTTGTCGGCCCGCGACATCGAGCATTGATGGAGTCAAGAATATAAATCTCTCTGCAAAGCGCTTCGATGTCAGATTTAACTTTTTGATCATGTAGTTTTGCTGGTAACCTCGCTACGCAGAATAAAAACTGCTATAATTTGTAATAATCTATAGTCGTGTGACCCTCTGTGAGGATAACCAGATGAGAAGGCTTCTTTCCTCTGTCTTTGTCGTCGCTTTCAGCATTGTCGGCCTTGCGACAGCGGAGGCTGGCGGATGCGTGCCTGGTGTCTATCGTGATGCTTACGATGGATGCAAACCTGTCCGCCGTGCGTTCTACAACGGGTACCGCGAGGGTTATTACGAGCGCTGGCACGACGCTTACTTCGGTGAATACGGCCGTTACTATGTTGTGGACACTGGTCTTTGCTGGAACCGCGGAACGCATCGCGTCTGCAGTAGCGGCTGGACTTGCTGGCGGGCTTGCAACTGATAGGCCGTACCACGCTTAGGCGCACCAGCTCACACTAGCACCTGAGTGATTGCGCTCGGCTCAACGAAGCCATACTACTGACTTGATTTAGTGATGGCGGCGTTCCACTTTGCCATCACCGCGATCAGCTCAACCGAAGCCTAGGCGTATCCACCGGCGGTTAGCGGATCCGCTTGTGCCTTTTGACCCCCTGAGCCATGAACTCTAACTTTTGCCGCGCCTTTATGAAAATCGACGTGAAGTTTAAGGACCTATAGTCCGCACTGTCGCGCACGGCGATTGAATTATCGGCCCGTACAGCCATTGCCCCGAAGGAAGACGTTGTTTTTAGCGAGCTCGACCGGAATGGCACCTGCTTTTCCGTTATCAATAGCGCTTCGCAGCCGCTTCTTCCACAGCGTGTGTGCGGCGATTGCTTTAGTGATTTCGTTTTACTTGCGGAGGTGCGCGTTCGCCGTAATGACGAATCACCTCTGAATTAGATAACCCCCAGCTGGCGCCGTGTCTGCTATGGCCAGAGGTAGGCACTCGCCAATTATTGTAGCCCAAAAAGAAAGACCGCCTCGCGGCGGCCTTTCTGAATCAATTTAATTTGGCGCACAGGGACTATCTCGATCATTGAAACTTTATCATGTCGATACTGGTCAATGTGACCTTGTAAACGATCGAGTCCGTCAAAATGTGAGCTGTCGCTTGCTCATCATAGCCGCTCGGGCCATTGCCTGCCATTCCATCCACCGGCACGATCACGTTAAAACCACGAAAAGCCGCTTCGACTGCGGTAAAGAGGATGCCATTATGCGCTACGACGCCAACCGGAACGACGGTTGTGATCCCCTTATCCTTCAGCATCTTTTGAAGACCGGTATCCTTATCGCCAAGCATGAACTTGTCGGCAAATGAAGTCACAACGGGTTCGTCACCTTTCGGCGCAACCGCTGGAATATAATCACTGATAACCGGATTGGGGAACGTTGCCGGTGACCGACTAGGGAACAGGGTGTAGATCACGGTGACGCCGCTCGCGCGTGCGGCAGTGAGTAATTTTTCAATCTTTGGGATTGAGGCCACGCAACGCGAACGTCTTTCGTTGTTACAAGTCTGCTTGATGATGTCAGTCATAATAAGCGCGGTGGTC
>Ga0207730_1000133_pt1 | contig 11193 bp, 10 predicted proteins | sample LuqExpMetageno71_FD_187828 | JGI IMG/M metagenome (GOLD analysis project Ga0207730, IMG submission 187828) | Tropical forest soil microbial communities from Luquillo Experimental Forest, Puerto Rico - Sample 71 (SPAdes) | ecosystem: Environmental > Terrestrial > Soil > Tropical forest ...
ACTATCCTCCCGGAGACACAAACGGCGTTCCTTATAACACGCTTCAGGAATGCAATAAGGCACGCGAACGGGCCGGGAATGCTGGCGTCTGCGTGATGAAATGACTTGGATGCAGATGGCTTGATTATTCGTTATTTGAGCGGGAGCCGACAGCTTTACAAAGTAGACATAAGACTACGTACGTAAGTCCTTGCGCTATGGTAGTTTGAATCAATATGACGCTCTCTCTTGAGGCTCGGGGCAGCAATGAGGTGGCACAAGTACTTTACATTTCTAACTGGCGCGGCACTGGCGGCGAATTCTATTGCTACGTCGGCGCGTGCGCAGGTCCTCAAGGCGGTTGAGGATCGCGGCGTGCTCAATTGTGGTGTGAGTGAGGGCCTATATGGATTCTCTGCTCGCGACCGTAACGGAAATTGGAGCGGGTTTGACGTCGATCTGTGTCGCGCGATCGCTGCTGCGATCTTTCACGATGCCGGCAAGGTTAAATACATTCCGCTTGATGCCAACCGTCGATTTAAAGTGCTTCAATCGGGTGACATCGACGTCCTTTCGCGCAATACCACATGGACGATGTCGCGAGAAATCGATCTTGGGCTCAGCTTTGCGACGACGAACTATTACGACGGGCAAGGATTCCTCATTCGTAGGGCCATGGATAAGGAAACTGCACTTGACCTCGACGGTGCAAAAGTGTGTGTGCAATCCGGAACAACGACTGAGCTTAATCTCGCCGATTATTTCCGTATCAACAAAATGAAATACGAGGTGACCATCTCGCCGACCCTTGAAAAAGCAATCACAGGCTACGATTCCGGTCTATGCAATGTTCTTACAGCGGACATATCGGCGCTTTTTGGTATCCGGCTTTTGCTGTCGAAACCCGATGACCACGTCATTCTTCCGGATGTCATCTCCAAGGAGCCCCTTGGCCCTGCGGTGCGCCAAGGCGATATGCAATGGTTCAATATTGTGAAGTGGGTGTGTTTCGCCATGGTCAATGCCGAAGAACTCGGCGTGACATCGAAAAATGTCGACGAAGCATTAAAGTCAGAACGCCCCGACATCAAACGTCTCGTGGGAACCGAAGGCGACTATGGTGAGCGGATGGGCCTCAGCAAAGATTGGGTGGCCCACGTCGTCAGGCTTGTCGGCAATTATGGCGAGGTGTTTGAGCGAAACATAGGCATCGGCTCAGCACTGGGCATTCCACGCGGCATGAATCAGTTGTGGAGCAAGGGTGGCATTCTTTATGCCCCACCGATCCGGTGATTGAATCACAACGGTCATTGAGACAGGTTAGCGAAGTATGATGATGTGTTCGTCAATGGCGAGTAGTAAGCTGATTGCGTGTGTGTGCCCGCTCAGCTTGAGCGTTAGATCCCAATCGAGCATGTAGGGAGAACCGATGGTCGATTATGTTCAGCTGATTGGTCGCGCAGTTGCGAAGCTGAACCCAAATACCCGCGAACAGCGTCAGGCGCTTTATGAGCGCGCCCGGAAGACTCTGGCTGACAAACTCCGCGTTAACGACCCGATATTGTTGCACACCGATTTGAGAGCGGAACAAACGGCACTTGAAGCGGCGATCCTGCGCGTCGAGAGAGATGCGGTTAGCCGCGCCGCGCCACCTCAACCGCGACCTACCTATGAGCGCTATGATTATCGGGGTAGGCCGCCGTTGAAGGATAGCCGAAAGCGGCTGCGCATTGTCGCCGGCACATTCGGCGTCGCGCTCATTCTCATCGTTGGTGCGACTGCCTATTCATTCTGGCCGCGCAGTCTGGACGAAGTGCGCACCATCGCGAAACCACGAAATGTCTCTTCGATTTCCGTGCCAACGGATACCAAATCAGACTATGTCCGTCTGCGGCAACTGGTCTATTACCGGACAAATCAGCCGGTGGGGACGATCGTTGTCGATAAATCGCAGACCTTTCTCTACGTCGTGCGGCCCAATCTATCCGCGCTGCGCTACAGCATTGGCGTTGGCACCCAATGCGCCGCGTTGGCTGGGCTCTATCACGTTGTACGAAAGGAAGAATTTACCGACGGGAAACAGTCCGGCCAACAATCGGCCGCTCCCGTTATCGATGCTACGAGAAATGCGCTCGGTTCGCGGGTCCTCTACTTGGATAAGGAGGATTACCGTATTCACGGTTTCGACACATCGACCGGACTGTCTCTACCTGAGGGCTGTATCTGGCTCGTCAACGACGACGTGATCTACCTTTACGACCGTACTCCTCTAAAGACTCGCGTCATCGTAGCGGACCAACCGAACTAAAAGCTCCTCGAAAGGACGACCCGAGCCACGCGCGTCCCAATATCGCAATGTTGGCAGTTAGCTTAGGCCGAACTAGGCGCCGACAAACCAACACTCGTGGCTGTGGAATATAATCACATCGCCGGCGCCACGTCGCGGCCAACATACATCAACTTCGCAAGTACCGAGCCGTCAGATTGCTTGTCCCAAGCGAAGATAATTACTTGTGCCGCGGCCTTGAGGTCTTCTTTCGCGCTGGGGGCAGCGGCAGCGATCACCGTTTGTGGCGTCACCACTATTTTCTTCTCGCCGTCCTTATATTTCACCGTCAGCATCTCGCCATCTTTGGCAGCGACCGCGCTCTGCACATAAGCGTTAGTCATGGTGCTACCTGGTCTCGCGTCCCACGGCCCGTGCCGGTCGGGAACGACGCCCCGCTGCGCCGGCAGTAAAATGTGTATCGAAAATGCCTGTATGCTGCCGTCCGGCTGCGGCATGCCAGCGACCCCGATGAAAGAGTCGGGTTTGATATCTGCGAGCGAAGCTTTGACCAGCGCTAAAATTCTCACGTCGTCAGCCAACTTCACATTGAGTGTGGTGCCCTCGCGCGTCTTCACCAACAATACGGCGCCGTCAATCTTCTCGATTTGACCGCGGATGCGCCCCGGCTGCTGCGCGAGGGCGGAAGTCACGAAAATCAAACCAACGACTGCGGCGCCAAGTGTTCGCCACGCTATATTCGACTTGTCCATCTTGTACATTACACATCCTCCCGGTGGATCCGACACCTGACCGGTCTAGTTAGTCAACGGGACACATAACAGGACACATAGAGGTAAAGCTCGCCGCCCGAAATGCAATTTAATTCTCACTTTTTACGCCTGCGAGTACCTCTTCGCGATTCCACCAGCCCCCGCCCAACGCCTGGAACAACGCGACGGTATCCGCAAGACGGTTTGCCCTTGCCTGTATAACCGCAATCCTTGCCTGCAAATAAGTCTGCTGGGCGTTAAGTAGCAATATCACATTAGCGTAGCCCGTTTCGAATTGTTGGCGTACGAGATCAAAGCTAATCTTTGCCGCACGTTCGAATTCGGCCGCTGCTTTGAGAGAATTTGCGTCACCCTGCAGTGCGCGCAAGGTGTCTGCAACATTTTGCAGCGAGCTGATAACCGTTACCCGATACTGCGCGGCCGCCTGATCAAACGCCGCTTCCGCTGCGCGCTTTTGATGCAGCAGCGTAAAACCGTCTAAGACTGTCTGCGTTGCATTTCCCGCTAAGAAAAAGAATTCATTGGCCGGCGAAAGATAGTTAGCAAGATTTGCCAGCGCGGGCGCCGTATAACCAGCATTTCCGTTTACGGTAAAGTTTGGCAGCATGTTCGCTACCGCCACACCAATTTGGGCGCTTGCCGCATGCATCAAGTCTTCGGATGAGCGAACGTCGGGACGTTGCTCTACGAGTTTCGATGGCAGGCTGACTGGCAAATCGCGCGGCAGTTGAAAGGCTGATAGCATGAATTTTTCCGGGGGCTCTTCGCTCGGATATCGCCCGGCAAGAGCCGCGAGAAGGTCTCGCTGCAGGGCGAGTTGCTTTTGCAGGGGTGGCAGGGTTGCCTCGGTCTGTGCCAGTTGTGCTTCCTGCACGGCGACGTCAATTCGATTCGCATAGCCGGCAGATAGTTGCCGACGTAGCGTTGTCAGTATTTTTGTGGTGACGCTGATTAATTCTCGAGTAGCAGCGATCTGTTCACGCAGCGACGCCTCCTGGATTGCGGCAAGTGCCACATTCGAGGTGAGTGTCAGGCGAGCGGCTTCAAGCAGAAAACGCTGAGAATCGGCCTGCGCCCGCAAGGATTCGACGGCGCGTCGATTTTGGCCCCAGACGTCGAATGTATACGACACAATTACTTGCGTTGTGACAATGTCGAATATCGAAGCGCCCGAGGAAAGGGGCGAGGTCAACGTGTTCGGCACCTGTTGTCGGGTCGGATTAAAATTGCCCTGGACGAGGGGGAAAAATTTACCTTCCTGCGCATGGACATTTTCCTGCGCCTGCCGCAACGCGCCGAGTGCAGCTTCGAGTGTCGGATTTGATTTTAGCGATCGCTCAATCAGCGCGTTGAGTTTGCGCGATCGGAAGAGGGTCCACCATTCGGCAGGAATGTCGAGGTCCCTGACGAACCGCTGGCTCCGTCCGCCAGCGATGTTGGCCGAAGCGGTATGACTGGGCAGGGGCTCTTTGCTATATGTTGTTGTGTCCGGGGGCGCTACCGGCTTGAAATCCGGTCCGACGGCGCAGCCGGACACGCATACGGCAAGTCCTATTGACGCGGCAATTTTGGGAAGATTCACCCCGAACATGCCACCAGCTTCCGCGTACCGAACTCTGTCCCCGGGTCGGCTAATCCATTGAAGTGGAAGGCAATTCTATTGGCCGAGTGATCCCCGCGGCCCTAGTTTAAGATAGCGGGCCTGGCTGTGGAACTGTCATTAATCGCAGTTGACCACGTCGCTCCGAGCACGGCAATCGTTAAGACCAAAACGCTCACAGTCACCTTACGATTCGTCAATGATCTGGGACAGAAAACCGATTGTGCCCGACCTCCTGGTTGGAGCCACGCTCATAGTCCTCGCTATTGCAGCCTATCTCGTTGGCGGGCTTGGAATTTGGTCAGGTCCACACATCGCTGGCTCGACATCGATCCAGTCGGCGAGCAAGGGTGGAGACGAGAGTGGACCTACGAACGATACAACTCAAGCTGGCGACTCGCACGACGCGTCAAGTGTCACACTTTCAGAAGAGCAGCAGGCTTTGGTGAAGATTTCGCCTGTCGGGTACCAATTATTTCCAATCGAAAAAGCGGCCGTCGGCAGTATTGATTTCAACCAGGATATGTCCGTACAGGTTTTCACTCCCTATCAGGGCCGGATAACCGGCTTGTTCGCTAAAGTCGGCGACGAAGTAAAAAGCGGCGAACGGCTGTTTACTATCGACAGCCCGGATTTGTTGCAGGCTGAGTCGACTTTGATAGCAGCAGCTGGGACTTTGGACCTGCACAATAAAACATTGTCGCGCGCTCGCGAGCTTTTTCAGACTCGCGCCCTCGCGCAACGAGAGCTGGAGCAGGCGGTTTCCGAACAGCAAGCCGCAGAAGGTGCACTCAAGGCCGCCCGTGATGCCGTGCGCATTTTTGGCAAGATCGATATGGAGATCGATCGGGTAATCGCCAATCGTCAAGTTGACTCCTCACTCCTCGTGCTAAGCCCGATCTCGGGCCGTGTAACAGCTCGCAATGCCGCGCCGGGCCTTTTCATGCAACCCGGTGGCACGCCGGCTCCTTTCACGGTCGCAGACATTTCAACGATGTGGCTGACAGCGAATATAGTGGAATCTGACATCCCACAAATCCGCGTGGGCCAGAAGATTTCGGCCAATGTATCGGCCTACCCAGACAGATCATTTGATGGAAAGATCACCACGATAGGTGCAGCGGTCGATACCAATACGCGTCGCCTAATGGTGCGCTCGGAAATTAAGGATCCCTTGCACGCATTGCGGCCCGGCATGTTTGCGACATTTGTGATCCAAACAGCGGATCCCGTCCGCGCCTTAGCTGTTCCGCTTAGTGGCGTGGTTCGCGAAGGCGACGGAACGATGAAGGTTTGGGTGACAAAGGACCGACATCGTTTTGAGCGACGGACCGTAAGGATAGGTCTGCAACACGGCGGGTACGATGAAATTGTCGATGGCTTGCAGGCTGGCGAACTAGTGGCCACTGAGGGAGCACTATTCCTAAGCAATTCCTTCGCCGCCGCATCCCCTGAGTGAAACGATTAAAACGGCTGCTTAGGATCCGCTCGTGCTAAAGCCGCTCCTCACATTCGCACTGACCCGGCGCCCAATAATTTTGCTATTGCTGCTTGTCTTTATCGCTGGCGGATTTGTGGCATTTACGCAACTCAATATTGAAGCGTACCCGAATCCGGCTCCGGTAATTCTAGAAATCACGGCACAGGCACCTGGCCTCTCTGCCGAAGAGATGGAGCGCTACTACACGATTCCAATGGAAGTGGGCCTTGCGACTACACCTGGTGTCGATGTCATTCGTTCGACATCGTTTTATGGCTTGTCGTTCGTACGTGTCGTGTTCAAATACGGCGTTGATTATTATTTTGCTCGAACCCAGGCCGCTTTCAGTCTCCAACAGAACGTCAATCTTCCTAATAATGTGCAACCGATAATTCAGGGCTCCAGTCTAGTTGGAGAGATCTACCGTTACCAAGTGGTCGGACCGCCAAATTTTGGACTGACCAACCTTCGCACGGTGCAGGACTGGATCGTACAGCGCCGCCTGCTGACCGTTCCGGGTGTTATTCAGGTAAATACCTGGGGCGGCACAACCAAACAATTCGACGTCGACATCGATCCACATAAGCTCGATGCTTACAACGTAACGCTTCCCCAGGTGATTGCCGCTATCGGTAACGCAAATGTAAACGTAGGCGGGCGCACAATTAACATTGGTCAACAGTCGGTCAATATTAGAGGCGTTGGGCTGATCAACGATGGAGGTGATGAGAATCTGACTCAGGGCTTCAGGGTCAGCGACATCGAAAACATCGTTCTTTCGCAGTCGAATGGCGTGCCAGTCCAAGTCAAAAATGTCGCCAAGGTTTATGTGGGAAATGTCCCGCGTCTAGGAAAGGCCGGCCGCGACCAAAACGACGATGTCGTAGCCGCCATCGTGGTTATGAATCGAACTGCGCATACCAACGACGTGCTGCCGCGCGTCCAAGCGGAAATTCAGAAGATAAATCACGATGGAACGTTGCCACCGGGGGTAAGGCTTGTGCCTTACTATGATCGCGGATCGCTCGTCTCCATCACGACCAAGACAGTCTTACATAATCTCGTCTTCGGCTGTCTTTTGATTTTTCTTATCCAGTGGACGTTTTTAGGCGACCTGCGCAGCGCCATCATTGTTGGGATCAATATTCCATTCGCACTTTTTTTTAGCGTCATAATTCTGGTTCTGCGCGGTGAGGATGCAAATTTGTTATCTCTTGGAGCAGTCGATTTCGGGATAATCGTCGACGCGGCAGTAATCCTTGTTGAGAACGTTTACCGAAATCTGCAGGCGAGTCCTGCTGAGAAAGAACATCTCCTTCACAGGCTGGGCGAGGGAACGTGGGGAGCCGATCCAACTCGCACAGGAAGCACCGCCTCTGAACGCTGGACCGACCGGCTTCGTCTCATTCTGATCAGCGCATTACAGATCGATCGCGCCGTCTTCTTCTCAACCGTTATCATTGTGGCCGCTTTCATTCCCTTGTTCACAATGCAGGGTGTCGAGGGACAGATCTTTGGACCCATGGCGCGAACCTACGGCTACGCACTTGTCGGAGCCTTAATTGCGACTTTCACGATAACCCCTTGCCTGACTTCGTTATTGGTGCCCGAACAGGTCAGCGAAATCGAAACTACTTTGGTGAGGGCACTGCGCCGAGTCTATACACCGCTTCTGCAGCGATCACTGCTCAATCCGAAAATCACGGTCGCGCTCGCTACGGTTTTTCTCCTGATAGCCAGCGTCGTTGGCCTCCGTTTAGGAACAGAGTTTCTGCCCACGCTTGAAGAGGGCAATCTATGGATCCGTGCCACGATGCCGCCAACAATTTCGCTTGAAGCAGGAATGCCAATCGTCAACCGGATCAGGCAGATTTTACTTCGCTACCCAGAAGTAATTACCGTGGTTTCTCAGCAAGGTCGCCCAGACGATGGAAGCGATGCAGCGGGGTTTAACAATGCTGAGTTCTTTGTGCCGCTGAAGCCCTTCGAGGAGTGGCCACCACGGATGACCAAGGAAAAGTTGATCGAAGAGTTACAGGCCGAATTTGCCAAGGAATTTGTCGGAATAGGCTTTAATTTCTCACAATATATTCAGGACAATATTGAGGAACAATTGTCTGGTGTGAAAGGCGCCAACTCAGTCAAAATCGTCGGACGCGATCTCGCAACCTTGGAACGCTTGGCGGATCAGGTCTTCAATCAAATGCAACAAATCAAAGGCGTCACAGATCTCGGTGTCTTCCGCGTCCTTGGTCAACCGAATCTCAACATCACAGTCGACCGGCAGCGCTCTGCCCGCTACGGGCTCAATGCCGGCGACATCACCACGACGGTTCAGGCTGCGTTGGGCGGTCAGGTAGCCACGAGCCTTCTAGAGGCTGACCGTCAGTTCAACGTGACCGCCCGAGTGGCGCCTGACGATCGCAGCGATATTGCTACCATTCAAAATCTCAAGGTCGCAGTCGCGTCACCCGGTGGAGGCAATGCCTATATCCCATTGAGCGACGTCGCAGACGTAAGCTTGGATACGGGTGCGACCTACATATACCGTGAACACAATGAGCGATACATTCCAATAAAATTTAGCGTGCGCGATCGTGACCTCGGCAGCGCCGTTGAGGAAGCCAAGGAACGAATGGCCAACAACGTGAAATTACCGACCGGGTATCGCATCGAATTTGCCGGCGAATTTGAATCTCTCAAACAAGCGCAACGGCGCCTTGCAATCATTATACCGATCAGTCTGATCTTGATCCTTATGCTGCTCTACGGGCTGTTCAATTCGCTGCGCGATAGCCTTATGGCACTCGTCGGCATCCCGTTTGCAATTGCGGGGGGCGTGTTGGCCCTCTATGTTACCGACTTGAATTTCAGCATCTCTGCAGCAATAGGTTTTGTTTCGTTGTTGGGTGTTTCCGTGATGAGCAGCATCCTTATAATTTCTAGCTTCAATCGGATCGCGGCAGCCGGTCTTCCGAAAACAGAGGCAATGTTCAATGCGGTCGAGCAGCAGATGCGTCCAATCTTCATGATGGCATTGTCAGCATGTATTGGGCTCCTGCCGGCTGCCATCTCGACCGGAATCGGCAGTCAGGTACAGAAGCCGCTTGCCACCGTCGTTGTCGGGGGGATGTTGATCGGCCCTATTATGCTGCTGTTGGTTGTCCCCGCCTTGCAATTGCTGTTCCTCAGGCAGGACAGCCGAACAGAGGACAATGAAACTATTCCTGCCAAATGAGCCGGCCATCCCCGAGGCAAACGTGAAAAAAGCGACCCATCCTCTCTTAGTGGCGCTGATGGCCTCCGCCTCAGCGATCCCTAGTGCGAACGCTCAAGAGCCGGCGGCCTCGCGTTCAAACAAATCGACGGGAATGCAATCCGCAGGTACGAATTCGGCGCAGGTATCCGGAACGAATGTGATGCGCCGCGGTCTGGGTCCTGCTTTTATCGGCGGGCCGGCAAAAAACACGCTGCCGATCAATGGAAGCCATTTTGGTACAAACGGCGCAGCATCACGGCACTGAGCGCCTCGGCTAGATAGAAGGGCAGCATCCCTGACTTTGACTTGGCACAAATTGTGCTTATCCTTACTATATAAATTGAGTCGCTCCCGAGCACGAGATCGCTTTCATGCGAGCGCTCCGTCAGAAGCTAGGTAATAAAGACGCTGCCGATGAAAGCAGTACTGCGAGACATTTCAGGAGGTTTGGAATAGCAGTAAGGTCCAGCTTTGTAATACTCTTATTTGTATTGGTAATTCATCTCAGCGCCCCGCAAAACGAAACCATCTGGTCCGTTTACGAAACCACCGGTGATTTGATCAGGCTAATCCTGGGATTGGCCGTCTGCGCGTGGATCGCATTCCATCTGTTTAGGCTGCCGAACGATCCGCGCGCTTACAAAACCTGGACTTATCTTGGCTTGGCGCTTCTACCATTTGCATTAATCGTCACAATTGCCATCTGGTGATCTAACGCAAGCTACACGTCTATTAGGCGACCGGTCGCTGCCTTGACCGCGGCCTCAATGCGCGTCGTCGCACTGAGCTTGGTCCGTGCATTTTCGACATGAAAATCCACGGTGCGTTTGCTCAATCCCAGTATTTGCGCAATTTCCGCCGACGTTTTCCCTCGCGCAACCCAAGTCAATGTCTCTATCTCGCGATCGCTGAGCGTTATGCGCGCTGCCCACAGCGCAGGCCGAGCAACGCGGGCAAGTCTCGCCCTTATGATGGCACCCAGGATCTCAAAATCGATTGGCTTGGTTACATAGTCGTCAGCACCCAGCTGTCGGCCACGTAGTTCGCTTTCTCTATCAGCGAGTGCTGTCAGAAATACAAAGGGCATGTCGTTGAAACGAGGCTCAAGCGCGGTCAGTTGCTCAAGCACTTGGAACCCCGACATCAGGGGCATATTGATGTCGCAAAGCACAAGGTCAGGCATTAGTTTCAGAACGGCGCCAAATCCTTCCTGACCATCATGCGCTAGAAGGACCTCATACCCCTGTTCAGCTAATTCTTCCTCAATTAAAGCCGCGGTCTCGCGGTCATCCTCGATACACAGAATTCTTTGTTTAGCCAGCATGGGCATTATCAGAACCGCCTTATGATTGAATATTTGTAGTAATCTACGTAGTAATCTACTTGTTTGATATCGGCCCCCGTCACCTCAACAGTTCGTTGACCCGGCGCGCAAAATATTTGGCCTCTATAGCCGCCGTGTTCGCCTGAAATCACCGTTCTACCATCATTATAATGTATAATAGTGAAATTTTGCGTAAAGTCAGAGTCACGCATTGCGAGCCTTGCTGTCCGCGTACATTCGACGACTGAAAGATTAGTAGGTTGTTGTATGCTGCTGCAACCGGCCAATACGATCACGCATCCGATCAAGAAGACAGCTGAGTCGGAAATCCGGCGTCTACCTAAAATACTGGCTTTGAGTGCAAATCGATGCGCGACTACTTTAGAGCATATTCGAACCCCCTTTGCTTCAGTATCACCAAATATTGTATAAATTGTCTTCATGAGACGATTCCAATCGATCAGCTTCCGCCTGTCCATTATTTTTCTCTC
>Ga0207730_1000140_pt1 | contig 10984 bp, 10 predicted proteins | sample LuqExpMetageno71_FD_187828 | JGI IMG/M metagenome (GOLD analysis project Ga0207730, IMG submission 187828) | Tropical forest soil microbial communities from Luquillo Experimental Forest, Puerto Rico - Sample 71 (SPAdes) | ecosystem: Environmental > Terrestrial > Soil > Tropical forest ...
TTCAACGACTGGAACCAGTCGGTCGAGCCGCTGTTCGACGAATACTCGTATTGACTATTCCGCCGCCTGCGCTTCCGACAGGTTGTCAAGCGAAGAGATGATGTGCTCGGCGAGTGCATTGGCCAACGTCGAGCCGTCATGCGCGTTGCGCACCAGGCCGATACGGCAGCTCGGCAGTTCGGGGAAGCCTTCCGCCGCAGTGAGCACGCGCATACCGGGCCGCAAGCCGGATTCGGGCAACACTGACACGGCGAGTCCGGCGAGCACGGCGGCGGCAACCGCACCGGCGTTCGAGCTCGAGTAGAGGATGCGATAGGGTCGGCCGACTTTTTCCAGCCGCTCGATGGCGAGTCTCCGCCAGATGCAGCTCGGTCGCCCGAGCGCCAGCGGCACTCGTTCCTCGAGGTGGGTTGGATGTCGGTTCGAGGTTACCCACAACAGCCGCTCGCGACGGAAGGTCTCGGAGGCCCGCTTCGACTCGCAATTGGTGACGATCGCTAGGTCGAGTTCGTTGGCATCGATGCGGTCGAGCAGGTTCCCGCTCGGCTCGCAAACCACGGTCAACTCGACGCCGGGATAGACGCGCGAGAAGCGCGCCATAATCTCCGGAAGATAACGGTCGGCGTAATCGTCGGGCACGCCAAGCCGCACGCGGCCGGACAACTCGGCGTCGGAAAACGCCGCGAGCGTCTCGACGTTAAGTCTGACGATGCGCCGCGCGTAATCGAGCAGACGCGCACCATCTTCAGTCAGCTTCGAGGCGCGCCCGTCGCGCGTGAAGATCGGCCGCTCGATGCGTTCCTCCAGCCGCTTCATTTGCATGGAAACAGCGGATTGGGTCTTGCTCACTACCTCGGCCGCCTTGGTGAAGCTGCCGGTCTCGGCGATGGCGATTAAGGTGCGTAACTGGTCGACGTCGATGAGCGCGGTCATGGACCTCTTTGCTGGCGACCTTTTTCCGGCTTTGCCCGCTATATGATCAATCGTGATTAATTAGATTAAAAACATTCATTTCACTAATCAATCCCTGCGATGCAACATTTGTGTGCCGCGCCGGAACGGCGCCCCGAGCACCCCGCGCGCCGCGGACGTCAAGAACTACCGCCGCCGACCAATCGGCAGGCGTGCCAGGCGGTGTGAAAACCCAAGCGGCCACTCTTTTCATCGGCCGCACGATCCGACACCGCGATCATCCCCTCTCGCGGCCGGATCAGCGCCCGTCGGCCCCTACGGCGGGGGCTTTCATTTGGTTATACTTATTACAAGAGACATTGCGCTGCCCTGTGCGTTAAAGTCCCGATAAGGCCGGCAAATCAAGCGGGCGCGGATGCGTATCGGTTTCCCCCTACTCGCAGCCTCGCTGGTGGTGATCGGAGCCAGCCTGTCGATCGCTCTGGCGCAGACCGGTTTCGACCGCCTTGGCGGCGATTACCTCAATTTCCCGGTGCGCAATGGTGATCCGGCCGTCTGCGCGGCGCGCTGCGAACACGACGCGCATTGCCGCGCCTGGAGCTTCTCTTATCCGCGCACGGCCACCACGCTCGCGACTTGCTGGTTAAAGAACCGCGTGCCGCCGCGCCAGGAAGACAAATGCTGCGTAACGGGCGTACGCGGTGCCGGCGTGATCGAGCAGCGCAAAGGTGCGCTGGAACTTTCCATCGACCGCATCGGCGGCGACTATCGCAATTTCGATACCGCCCCGGATGCCGAAGGCGTCGCCTGCAAGGCGGCCTGCGAGGCCGACAACAAATGCCGCGCCTGGACCTATGTGCGGCCGGGCTACATCGCGCCGACCGCGCGCTGCTACCTCAAGGACAGACTGATGCCGCCGCGCGCCAAGCCGTGTTGCATTTCGGGCGTGGTTCGCTGATTTCGATCAGTGCACGGTGCTGAAGAAGCGCGCGAGTCGCAAGCCGGAAGGCCACGTCCAGATCGGCTTGCGCCCGGTCGCCAGATCCCACGAGCCGACGATACCGTCAACTCGCCCGACCAAGTCCGTGACCGGCAACATGCCGACGCCACCTTCGCGCACTGGCACGCGGCTATCGGCCGAGTTGTCGCGGTTGTCTCCCATGACGAACAGGTGGTCCGGCGGTACGACCGTCTCGGCCATGTTATCGAGCATGTTGTGCGGCATGAGCTTGTACATCAGATGTCGCCGCTGACCTGGCAGCGTCTCGATGAAGCGCGCGGCCTGGCTGAGCGAGCCGTCTTCGCTTTCGAGGTCACCGGTGCCGTCTGGCTTTACCTCTACCGGCGTGCCGTTGATCGACACGACTCCGTCGCGCAGTGCGATACGATCGCCCGGCAGCCCGATGATGCGCTTGACCCAAACCTGCGAGCGGTCGCCCGGCCAGCGGAAGACGACAATATCGCCGCGCTGTGGCAGCGCGCCGAACAGACGCTGCGTGTTCGGCAGCACGATGAACGAGGGTAGGGAAGCGGTGCCGTAGCCGTAAGGGAATTTCGTCGCCAGCAATTCGTCGCCGATCAGAAGCGTCGGCTCCATTGAGCCGGACGGCACGTAGAACGGCTCGGCGATCGCGGTCTTCGCCGCCATCACTACCAGCACGATAACGATGATGTCGAAGATGCTCTTCGCCCATCCGGTGCCGGACGATTTTGCGCTTTGGGGCGTAGTGCTCATCAGGCAGTGCCGCCCACGGTAATCTTGTTCATGCGCAGCGACGGCTGGCCGACGCAGACCGGCACGCCTTGACCATTCTTGCCGCAGGTGCCGACGCCCGGGTCGAGCGCGAAGTCGTTGCCGATCATCGTGATGCGATGCAGGTCGCTCGGACCGTTGCCGATCAGCATGGCGCCCTTTACCGGCGCGGTGACTTTGCCGTCCTCGATCTTGTAAGCCTCGGTGCACTGGAACACGTATTTGCCAGAAGTGATGTCCACCTGGCCGCCGCCGAAATTCACCGCGTACAGCCCGCTCTTCACCGAGGCGATCATCTCTTGCGGATCGTGCGTGCCGGCGAGCATGTAGGTGTTGGTCATGCGCGGCATTGGCAGGTGCGCGTGGCTCTCGCGCCGGCCATTGCCGGTCGGCTTCATGTTCATTAGCCGCGCGTTCTGCCGGTCCTGCATGTAGCCGACCAGAATTCCGTCCTCGATAAGCACCGTGCGGTTGCTCTGCGTTCCCTCGTCGTCGATCGATAGCGAGCCGCGCCGCTGCTGCATGGTGCCGTCATCGACAACGGTGACGCCCTTGGCGGCGACGCGCTGGCCCATCAGACCGGCGAAAGCGGACGTCTTCTTGCGGTTGAAATCGCCCTCGAGGCCGTGTCCGACCGCTTCGTGCAGCATGACACCCGGCCATCCGTGCCCAAGCACCACGTCCATCTCCCCAGCGGGCGCGGCGACCGCGGTAAGATTGACCAGCGCCTGCCGCACCGCTTCGTCGACCGCGCCTTGCCAGGCACGCGTCTCGATGAAGCGCTGATAATTTTCGCGCCCGCCGAGTCCGTAGGATCCGGTTTCTTGCCGATCGCCGTCGCCAGCGACCACCGAAACGTTGAGCCGCACCAGTGGGCGGATGTCGCGATATTTTTCTCCGTCGGCGCGCAGGATTTCCACCACCTGCCAGGTGGCGGCGATGCTGGCAGTGACCTGCCGCACGCGCGGATCCTTGGCACGCGCGTAAGCGTCGATCGTTTCCAGCAGCTTCACCTTGGCTTCGAAGCCAGGCTCACCCAGCGGATTGTCGTCACCGTAAAGCTTGCGGTTGGTGCGGCCCGGCGGCTCGGAATATTTGCCGCTGTGGCCGCCTTTTACCGCGCGCACCACTTCGGCAGCGCGGCTAAGGGCCGCTTCCGAAACATCGGAGGCATGCGCGTAGCCGACGGCCTCGTCCTTCACGGCGCGCAGCCCAAAGCCTTGTGCGGTGTCATAGGTCGCCTGCTTGAGGCGGTTGTTGTCGAACACCAGCACTTCCGACTGACAATATTCCAAGAACAATTCGCCGTCGTCGGCGCCTTCGAGCCCGCTCGCGATCAGTTGCCGCACTTTGCCGCCGTCGAGACCGGCGCGGTCAATCAGGGAGGAAATGTTTGCAGCCATCGGCGGGTTCCTGCTCGGCGTCTTCGGATCAGATAGGGCGTTTCGGGCGATTTGGCGAGGGCGCTATATCCGCCCTCTCGATGGGCGTAATATGAAAGCTTCGCGGCGGGGGGAATATGCAATGAAAGCAATGCTCTTAGTAGGTCATGGCGGAACGGAACTGATGCTCTATGGCGAGGCTCCGGACCCGAAGGCCGGTCCTGGCGAGGTGGTGGTCGATGTCCACGCCGCCAGCGTAAACGGCGCCGATCCCAAGGTTCGGCGTGGCGGCGGGCGCTATCAGCTCGACAAATTCCCCCACATTCTCGGCCGCGACTTCTCAGGCGTCGTGAGCGAGGTCGGCCCGGGTGTCACTGATTTCAGGATAGGGGACGCGGTGTTCGGCGTCACCGAACAAGGCTTTGAGGGCGCCTATGCGGAGAAGATCGCTGTCAAGGCGGCGATTGTCGCCAAGAAGCCGCCGACGCTCAGTCACGCCGAGGCGGCAGCGCTCGGTCTCGTCAGCCTCACCGCGCTGGTGGCAATCGAGGACACCGCGCATCTCAAAGCTGGCCAGACCATACTGATCCAGGGCGGCGCCGGCGGCGTTGCCGGTTTTGCCATCGCGCTCGCCAAGCACATCGGCGCGACCGTGATCACGACGGCGAGCGCCGGCAATCTTGATTATGTACGGAGCCTCGGCGCCGACAAGGCGATCGACTACAACAAGGAAGATTTCACAGCGATCGGCCCGGTCTGCGACGTGGTGTTCGACACCGTCGGCGGCAATGTGCGATCCGGCTGCTACAAGGTGCTCAAGCCCGGCGGCAAGCTTGTATGGGTCGCGCCGGCGCCGGAAGGCTTCGAAATTCCGCGCAAGGACGTGCAGACGCTGCGCCCGGACGTGAAGCGTGACCGCGCGCATCTCGAGCGCATGCTGGAGCTTGTCGCGCGTGGTGCGGCTCGTCCGCCCACCATCACACGCTACAAGCTCGCCGGCGCGGGCGAGGCGCATCGCATCAGCGAAGGCCGCCACCTGCAAGGCAAGCTGGTGCTGGAGGTGCGCTGACTATTTTGCCCGTGGCTTCTTCAAGAACGAGGCGCAGAATGCGGCGTCGAATTCGCGGTAGTCGTTGGTGATCTCCTCACCCTTGCGGATATTGTGCCGCGCGATGGCGTAACCGCTGCGCAGGTAGGTATTGGCGTTTTCCGAATGGTTCATGTGGCGGTCGTTGTCGATGGTGAGCAGGATTTCGCCGTCAACGCGGTAGCCGTGATACCGGATGAATTCCCTCGCCGCTTTCGGCAGCCGCGCGAATTGCTTGGGCGTGTAGCAACGGTCGAAGCCCTCCGCGAAGCACCAGATCTTGGTGCCCTTGCGAATGAACTCATCGGCGAAGACGCCGAGTCCGTGAATTTTGCTTTTGCCGAGATAAGTCTTGACCAGGAGCATCGCTCAACCATTCGAAATCAGCGGGCCCGGTTCGCAATCCGGGCCCGCCATGGATCGTAGCATTTTACGCCGGTTCAGTCGTCATATTCCATCGAAATGTCCTGCCCGGTGTAATCCGGCATCATCGCCGCCGCGACGAGGCTGATTACCGCGCAAGCGGCGATATAGATCGCGATCGCATAGCCCGAACGATAAGCGGCGAACAGCGCGGTCGCGATCAGCGGCGCCGGGCCGCCGGCGATGACGGAGGCAAGCTGATAGCCGAGCGAGGAACCGCTGTAGCGCAGCCGGGGCGTGAATGCCTCGGCGATCAGCGCCGCCTGCGGGCCGTATTGCATGTCGTGCGGGATCAGCGAGAGCACGATGGCGATAAATACTAGCGCCGGCACCGCCGTATCGATCAGGCCGAAGTAGATAAATCCGAACACGCCGACAGTCGCGGCGCCGATCAGATACATTTTCTTGCGGCCAATGAGATCGGAGATGTGACCCGACAGTGGGATGCTGATGAACGACAGGCAAGAGGCCACCAGCACCGAGGTCAGGATGAAGTCGCGCGACATGTGCAAGGTGCCGGTGGCATAGGCGAAGATAAATGCCGTGAAGATGTAGAACGGCGCTTGCTCCGCCATGCGTAAGCAGGCTGACAGGATAATCTCACGGGGTTGCCGCTTGATCACCTCGATAATTGGCGCCTTTTCGATCCGCTTCGTCTCGATCAGTTGCCGGAACACAGGCGTCTCGAGAATGCCGAGCCGAATCCAGAGGCCGACGCCGACCAAGATGATCGACAGAGCGAACGGGATGCGCCATCCCCAGGTGGCGAATTGATCGCCGGACAATCGGCTGAAAGCGAGGATCGCCAGGTTCGACAGGAACAGGCCACATGGCACGCCAAACTGCGGCCATGAGGCGACCAGGCCGCGTTGCCCATGCGTGCGCGCCCATTCCATCGCCAGCAGTACCGAGCCGCCCCATTCGCCACCGACGCCGATGCCTTGCAGCATGCGCAGGATAGTTAGAATCACGGCGCCCCAGATGCCGATCGTGGCGTAGGTCGGCACAAAGGCGATGAGGAAAGTAGCGATGCCCATGCACAGGAGCGTGGCGATCAGGGTGCCCTTGCGGCCGATACGGTCACCGTAATGACCGAAGATCGCAGCGCCGATCGGACGCCCGACGAAGCCGATGAAGTAGGTGCCGAATGCCGCGAGTGTCGCAGTCAATGGGTCTTCATTGGGAAAATAGAGTTTACCGAAGATCAAGCCGGCGGCGGTGCCGTAGATGAAGAAGTCATACCACTCGATAGTGGTGCCGATGGTAGCGGCGACGACGGCTTTGCGGAGCTGCGCGCTGTGGTCGGAAGCGGACAGCGCATCGAATTTGGCTGCGATAGCCATGAGCAATCTCCTGTAGCGTTTCTTTCCCCGAATTGCGCTGGATATTTTCTTGGCCAGCGTCTCTGCCGGAAAGATAGTTCAGCTTGGCTCACTTCCAAGTTGCGCAGTTGACGCGAGCGAAAAACCAGGGAATTTATTGCGGTGCGAAAGCGCTCAGGGCAGCTTGTCGTAGCCCTCGCCGAAACCGGCGAGGCTCATCGGGAAACCGATGCCTTCTTCCGGAGTCTGGAAGATGATGAAGGTCGCGGTCTTGCCGGTGCGCAGCTTCTGGATGAGCGCGTCATCCATGACCACCTCGGCAATGCAGCCATTGGGCAGGCAGCGCACGAACCCGGCGCGGCCGATATCGGCCTGATCGATCTTCAGTCCGAGTCCCGAGGGCAGTAGCACCCCCAGCGGAGCCACCACCCGCATAAGCCGGCTCTTCTGGTCGGCGGTCTTGAGCACGATCACTGTGAGACCGACATTGGCGCGGTCTTCCGCGGTCACGCTCTGGATCAAGGCGCATTGCTCAGTTTTGGCACCGGGCGGCGTGTCGCAGCGGATCTGCCAGTCCTTGTGCACCGACTTGACTGCGCCCTGTGCGGAGGCCCGTTCGGCAAGGGCGGCAAAAACCAGGGCCAGCGCTACCAGCGCGAGCCCCACTGCCTGTCTGCCATGCCCGAAAATGTCCATCATTCAATTCCTTGGCCCACCACCAATGGCTTAGGCGAATCGCCATCCCGCCGGCATTTTATTTCGCTCCCTTCGTTCATGCCGCGGCCGGTCCTGTCAAGCAAAAGGGTTCGCCGGTGGGCCATCCAGGCCGGGCGGACGTGGCGTAAGTGCGGCGTGCGACTCTGTTGGGGGCAAGCCGTTTTCCGGCTTGAGATCCAGTTGTAAGGCGCATTGCGGCAGGCCCCGAATTGTGGTTTGACGGGCTGGGATTTCCCCCGTCCCACCGCATCGCAGTAGCGCCACGCCCGTGGCGAAATGCCATGCCTAGCGGGGTTAACCCGTGCATCTACTCGCGGTGGGGGGCAACAAGGGCCTCGCAAGCCCCGCTTTCGTCAGGGAGCGCATTCGACAATGCAGATGTTTAGACGATTGGTTGCATTCATGGTCGCGAGCGTGACGATTCTTGCCGCCGGTACAGCGCTGGCTGGGATCGGCCACCCCGACCCGTGGCAGATCGGTCTGCAAGAGGCCGTCACCCCGGTGATGGAGGAGATCACCTGGTTCCATAATTTCCTGCTCTGGGTGATCGCGGCGATCGCGCTTTTCGTGTTGGCGCTCTTGATCATCGTGATGGTAAAGTTCAACGCCCGCAGCAATCCGGTGCCTTCGCGCACCACTCATAACACCACCATCGAGGTGATCTGGACCGTCGTACCGGTCCTCATCTTAGTGGCGATCGCGGTGCCGTCATTCCGCTTGCTGTTCTACCAACTCAACGTGCCGAAGGCCGATCTGACGGTGAAAGTCACCGGCAAGCAGTGGTTCTGGAGCTACAGCTATCCGGACAGCAAGTTCGAATTCGACTCGCTCATGGTGCAGTCCAAGGACCTCAAGCCCGACCAGCCCCGGCTACTCGCGGTCGACAACGAGATGGTGGTGCCAGTCAACAAGGTTGTGCGCGTGCAGGTGATCGGTGCCGACGTCATTCATTCCTTCGCTGTGCCGTCGTTCGGCATCAAGATCGACGCCATTCCTGGCCGCCTGAACGAGACCTGGTTCAAAGCCGAACGCGAGGGCATGTACTACGGCCAGTGTTCGCAGCTTTGCGGCCGCGACCACGCTTTCATGCCCATCGCTGTGCGCGTCGTGAGCGAGAAGGAATATGCCGCCTGGCTCGATCTGGCGAAGAAGAAATACGCCGACGAGAACCGTGTACCGAGCAACGCCGTTGCCTCGGCTGGTTCAAACTGACGGTACGACAATAACAATAGAGTCGAGGGACAAGAGCGATGGCGAGCAATCAAGCGGCACACGGCGCACACGACGTCCATGATGCTCACGAGCATCATCTGACCGGCTGGCGGCGATTCCTCTATTCGACGAATCACAAGGACATCGGAACGATGTACGTGGTGTTTGCCATCTTTGCCGGCGTGATCGGTGCCGCGCTTTCGATCGCCATCCGGATGGAGTTGCAGAATCCGGGATTGCAGATCTTCTCGACGCCGCACGAATACAACGTGTTCGGGACTGCGCACGGCCTGATCATGATATTCTTTATGGTAATGCCGGCGATGATCGGCGGTTTCGGCAACTGGTTCGTGCCGATCATGATTGGGGCGCCGGATATGGCCTTCCCGCGCATGAACAACATTTCTTTCTGGCTGCTGCCGTCGTCTTTCGCGCTGCTAATCATGTCGATGTTCGTGGAAGGCGAGCCGGGCGCGCTCGGCGCCGGGACAGGCTGGACAATTTACGCGCCTTTGTCGACGAGCGGTCACCCTGGGCCGGCCATGGATTTCGTTATCCTGTCGATCCACCTCGCCGGTGCGTCGTCGATCCTCGGGGCGATCAATTTTATCACCACAATCTTCAACATGCGCGCACCCGGCATGACGATGCACAAGATGCCACTGTTCGTGTGGTCGATCCTAGTGACCGTGTTCCTGCTGCTGTTGGCGTTGCCGGTGCTCGCCGGCGGCATCACCATGCTGCTCACCGACCGCAATTTCGGCACGACGTTCTTCGCCCAGGAAGGCGGCGGTGATCCGCTGCTCTTCCAGCACCTATTCTGGTTCTTCGGTCATCCGGAGGTGTACATCCTGATCTTGCCAGGCTTCGGCATGGTCAGTCAGATCGTTGCCACCTTCAGCCGCAAGCCGGTGTTCGGCTATCTGGGCATGGCCTACGCGATGGTCGCCATCGGCGGTATCGGCTTTGTGGTCTGGGCACACCACATGTACACGGTCGGCCTGTCGACCGGCGCGCAGGCCTATTTCGTCGCCGCCACCATGGTGATCGCGGTGCCGACCGGAGTGAAGATCTTCTCCTGGATCGCCACGATGTGGGGTGGCTCGATCGAATTCCGCACGCCCATGCTGTGGGCGCTCGGCTTCATCTTCCTGTTTACTGTCGGCGGTGTCACCGGCGTGGTGCTGGCGAACGCCGGCGTCGACCGTGTGCTGCACGACACCTATTATGTGATCGCGCACTTCCACTACGTGCTGTCGCTCGGCGCGGTGTTCGCGATTTTCGGCGGCTGGTACTACTGGTTTCCGAAGATGACCGGTTACATGTACAACGAGACCATCGGGAAGATTCACTTTTGGATCACCTTCATCGGCGTGAACGTGATCTTCTTCCCGCAGCATTTCCTCGGTCTCGCCGGCATGCCGCGCCGCACGGTCGATTACCCGGACGCCTTCCACGGCTGGAACGAAGTCTCGTCCTACGGTTCCTATATCGCCGGCGTCGGCGTGCTGGTGTTCTTCTTCGGCTTGACTGAAGCCTTCCTGAAAAAGCGCGTTGCGGGCAACAATCCATGGGGCGTGGGCGCCACTACGCTGGAATGGACGTTGTCGTCGCCGCCGCCGTTCCACCAGTTCGAAATGCTGCCGCGCATAAAATAGAGCCGAGACGTAGCTAATGTCGCTCATCAGCGAAGTCGCGGACCTCCGCAGCCGCTTGGCCGCCGGGTCTCCTTTGGCCTTGGCTGAGCCGAGTCCGGCGACGGCCGGCGACTATGTCGCGCTCATGAAGCCACGCGTAATGTCGCTGGTGGTTTTCACGGCGCTCACCGGGCTCGCAGTCGCGCCCGGCCACTTGCATGCAGCGGTCGGCTTTACCGCATTGCTCTGCATCGCGGTCGGTGCCGGCGCCGCGGGCGCGCTGAACATGTGGTACGACGCCGACATCGATGCAATGATGACGCGCACCGCGCGGCGTCCGGTGCCGATGGGTCGCATCCAGCCGGGCGAGGCGCTGGCTTTTGGCCTGACGCTCGCCGGTTTCGCGGTGGTCGTCCTCGGCCTCTTGGTGAACGCTTTGGCCGCTGCGCTGCTCGCCTTTACCATCTTCTTTTACATTGCGATCTACACCGTCGGGCTGAAGCGCTCGACGCCGCAGAACATCGTGATCGGCGGTGTCG
>Ga0207730_1000149_pt1 | contig 10690 bp, 7 predicted proteins | sample LuqExpMetageno71_FD_187828 | JGI IMG/M metagenome (GOLD analysis project Ga0207730, IMG submission 187828) | Tropical forest soil microbial communities from Luquillo Experimental Forest, Puerto Rico - Sample 71 (SPAdes) | ecosystem: Environmental > Terrestrial > Soil > Tropical forest ...
TTCGCCGCGGTGATCGACCGTCACCTCGAGACCTAGTACATCCGACAGCCGCCGCTCCAACGCGATGGTATTGGCGTCCTTGCCCAACGGCGCCGCAACCTTATGCGACGGCTCGCTTTGCCTGCGGACAGCCGCCTCGACCTGGCGCACGTTCAGACCGCGTTTGACAATGTCCTGTGCGAGCTCGAGCGCATTCGGCAGGCCGACAAGGATGCGCGCGTGGCCAGCCGACAATTCGGCGGATTGCACCATCGCCTTCACCGGCTCGCTGAGCTTTAGCAGGCGCAGCGTGTTCGCCACATGCGGCCGGCTCTTGCCGACGATCTGCGCGACTTCGTCCTGGCTGTGGTTGAATTCTTCCATTAGCGCCTGGTAGCCGGTCGCCTCCTCGATCGGATTCAGGTCTGCGCGCTGCACGTTCTCAATGATGGCAAATTCAAGCGCCTGCGCGTCGGTCGCCTCGACAACCGTGATCGGCACTTCGTGCAGACCTGCCCGCTGCGCCGCACGCCAGCGCCGTTCGCCGGCGATAATCTCGTACATGTCGTCCGAGTCGCGTGCTGAACGCACCACAATCGGCTGGATGATGCCGCGTTCGCGGATCGAATCGGCGAGTTCGGTAAGCTCAGTCTCGGTGTAGCTGCGGCGCGGGTTGCGCGGATTCGGTTTGAGATTTTCGACCGGCGCGCGGCGCGGCCTACGCCCCTGCTCGGGTATCGAGGTTTCTTCGCCGACGTCGCCGATTAGCGACGCCAGCCCGCGCCCCAATCGCGAATGATCCGCCATCGCTGCTCCTGAACTTCGTGCCACCTGATGCCTCTGCTGTTTTTACAATTCCGTTTTTCTTGTGACGTCTCATGAAGGTGCGGGTCAGGCCCGCTTATAGCCGTCGCGGACATTTAACTCGCCTTCAATTCCTTCTCGCGCTGTATAATCTCGGTGGCGAGGCGCAAATACGCTTCGCTGCCGACGCATTTCAAATCGTAGACTAGCACTGGCTTGCCGTAGGACGGCGCTTCCGAGATGCGCACGTTGCGCGGAATAATCGTGTCGTAGACCTTACGGCCCATGAACTGGCGCACGTCGGCGACCACTTGGTTGGAGAGATTGTTGCGCGAGTCGTACATCGTCAGTACGATGCCATGGATCGACAGATTCGGGTTGAGGCTGTTCTTCACTTGATCAACCGTCTTCAATAATTGCGACAAACCTTCGAGCGCGAAGAACTCGCATTGCAGCGGCACCAGGATCGAATCCGCGGCTGCCATGGCGTTGACCGTGAGCAGATTGAGCGACGGCGGACAGTCCACCAGCACGTAAGTGAAGTCATAGGTGCGCGCGCCCTTGTTGAGTTCGCCGAGCGCATTGCGCAAACGGAACGCGCGGTCCCGCATCCGGCCGATCTCGAGCTCAAGCCCGGCGAGGTCGAGCGTTGACGGGGCGACGTAGAGCTGCGGCACCGCGGTCGCCAGCACCGCATGGCGCATCGGCGCCTTGCCGGCGAGCACGTCATAGGTCGAGGTCCGGCGCAACTTGCGATCGATGCCCAGGCCAGTGGATGCGTTGCCCTGCGGATCGAGATCGACGACTAGCACGTGCTCACCAATGGCGGCGAGTGCGGTGCCAAGGTTGATCGCGGTTGTGGTCTTGCCAACCCCGCCCTTCTGGTTGGCGACCGCCAATACGCGCGGCCGGGCCGCCTCGGGCCGCGGTGCGGGGAAGGGCACGACTTCCGAGCTATCGATGGGTTGGTCGGACATTAGAATCAGTTTTAAATGCGTAGAGTGGTTCGAGCTCGCGCACTACTACGATGGCACCGCCCGGACGCGTTAAGCTGGGTACAAGTGAAGCTTGGATACTCCAATATTTAGTGGCTTCGGTCAATTCTGCATCTACATCTTGACCCTTGAGGAATAGGCCGACCGCCCCCTTAGCGATCAAAGGAAAGGCTTGATCGCAAAGCATTTTCAATGGGCCGAGCGCCCGCGCTGTCACAACGTGGGCGGCTTCCGCAAAGCTTTCCCCAAATTTCTCTGCTCGCAGATGGTGAATCTGGCCCGGGATCCCCAGAGTGCGCACTATTTCGCGCAAAAAGGCGGCCTTTTTCCCATTGCTTTCAACCAGGTGAACCTTGGCGCCCGGCGTTTCTGCCAACGCGCACGCAACCGGGATTCCCGGAAAGCCCCCGCCTGATCCGAAATCCACCCAGACCCGCGCATCAGCTACAAGCGGCAAAAGCTGCAACGAGTCGGCGATGTGGCGCGTCCACAAGTTCCAAAGCGTCGAGGTTGCGATGAGATTGGTTTTCTTTTGCCAGAGCAAGAGCGCTTCCACAAACACGTCGAGCCGCTGTTCTGTTTCACGTGAAACAGAAACCAGCTCCAGCGCGCGTTTCTTGTCGCTCTCCAGATCGAAACGGCCCTGCCCCCGTCTGTTCACGCGCGTTTCTTGGCGCGTTTCACGTGCGCCACCAAGAGCGTTAGCGCCGCCGGCGTGATCCCGTCGATCTTGCTCGCGTGTCCGATGGTCCGCGGCCTTTGCGTTGCGAGTTTCTGCCGCGCCTCGTTGGAAAGACCCGCCAGCGCCGCATAATCGAGATCGTCAGGCAACGTGAAGCTCTCGTCGCGGCGATAGGCGGCGATATCTGCGGCCTGCCGCGACAGATAGACATCGTATTTGGCATCGATCTCGATCTGCTCAGCGATTTTCGCGTCGAGAGCAGCGAAGTACGGCCAAACTTTCGCGAGGTCCACGACGCCGATTTGCGGATACGACAACAGCTCGAATGCCGTACGTCGCTGGCCGTCTTTGTTGAGCGAAAGGCCATGGGACTCGGCCTCCTTCGGTGTCAGCGAAACAGACTTGGCAAAGTCGCGCGCTTCCTTCAGGACCACCATTTTTTTACCGTGGAATCTTACGCGTTCGCCGTGAACGCAACCGATGGAAATACCGCGATCGGTAAGGCGCTGGTCAGCATTGTCGGCGCGTAGTTGCAGACGATATTCGGCGCGCGATGTGAACATACGATACGGTTCTGTCACGCCGCGTGTCACCAAGTCGTCGATCATTACACCGAGGTAGGCTTCGGCGCGGTCAAAGGTGATTTCGTCATCCTCACCGGACAGCGCCGCCGCGTTGAGACCGGCCAGAAGTCCCTGCGCCGCAGCCTCTTCGTACCCGGTGGTTCCGTTGATCTGGCCAGCCAGGAAAAGTCCGCGCAGTCGCTTCGTTTGCAGCGTCGGATGTAGTTCGCGCGGGTCGACATAGTCATATTCGATCGCGTAGCCGGGCCGGATGATGCGCGCGTTCTGCAGTCCCGGTATCGTCGCGACAAGGGCGTGCTGCACCTCTTCCGGCAGCGAGGTCGAAATGCCGTTCGGATAGACCGTGTGGTCGTCGAGACCCTCCGGCTCCAGGAAGATCTGGTGACCGTCACGTTCCCCGAATTTCACAATCTTGTCCTCGATCGATGGGCAATAGCGCGGCCCACGGCTGGTGATTTGCCCGGAATACATCGGCGAGCGATGCACATTGGCGCGGATGATCTTGTGCGTGGCCTCAACCGTCCGCGTAATCGCGCATTCGATTTGGGGATTCCCAATGCGTGTGGTCAGGACCGAAAACGGCTCAGGCGGATCGTCGCCCGGCTGCCTTTCCAGCGCTGACCACTCGATAGTGCGGCCATCGAGCCGCGGCGGAGTACCGGTTTTCATGCGCCCGAGCGCAAAACCGATCGCTTTTAGTGTTCGGGAAAGGCCCATCGCGGGCGCTTCGTCAACGCGGCCCGCAGAGATCTGTTTTTCGCCGATATGGATAAGACCGCGTAGGAAGGTGCCGGTGGTCAGTACTACGGCACCGCAGGCAATTTCACGGCCATCGGCGAATTTGATCCCGGAAACTCGGCCTTTTGCCTCGACCAAGTCGTCGGCCTCCGCCTCGATCACCTCGAGATTGGGTGTGGCGCGGATGGCGGCCTTCATAGCCGCCGCATAGAGTTTACGATCGGCCTGCGCACGCGGGCCGCGCACGGCCGGACCTTTGCGACGGTTTAGCACGCGAAACTGGATACCGCCCTGGTCGGCGACCCGGCTCATAAGGCCGTCCAAGGCGTCGATCTCGCGCACAAGATGGCCCTTGCCGAGGCCGCCGATGGCCGGATTACAGGACATGGCGCCGACAGTCGCGAAGCGGTGTGTCACCAGGGCCGTCCGCGCACCCATGCGCGCGGCCGCGGCCGCCGCCTCACAGCCGGCATGGCCGCCGCCAATTATAACAACGTCGAATCGCATATCCATAAGGGTCTCGGCGTTGTAGCGAAGGCTTGGGGAGGGGTCAAAAATATTGGATTTTTCCGACTGATGTTTCACGTGAAACAATGCTGCCCATACCATAATACCTACTACCTATAATTCCGATTCATTCGAAGGCAATTTTACCGGAGCGCCGCGCTCTTTTTGCACCCTCGGGCTGGATTCCTGCGCTATTTCCCGATGCAGAAGTCGCGAAATATCACATCCAGGATGTCCTCGACATCAACGCGACCGATCAGGCGGCCAAGCGCATTGGCGGCAATCCGCAGCTCTATGGCCAATAGATCCTCGTGTTTCATAACTTCACGGGACTGGGCGCGCTTCAGGGCGGCCAAGCATTCCTCAAGTGCGTACCGGTGTCGCTGCCGAGTGATCACGGTCGGCTCGCCGCCGCCAAGGAAGGCCTCAGCGTGGGCGGCTAGGCAACCCAACAGAAGGTCAAAGCCCTCTCCTGTTACCGCCGATATTTTGAATCCGCGATCATCTTTATTGATTTCAGATTCATTTGTTTCCCTTAACCGGTTTTTAACTGAGATGGACCCATTTTCATTCTTTGCCTTGTTTGTGATTTCAGATTCATTTCTTTTTGTTTTGCCCTCCACTAGGTCTGTTTTATTGTGAATCAACCATTTTGGCGGCCCATTTCCGGCCTTGCCCGCTGATTTGGCCCTGTTTTGTCCCGTTTCGCGCGCGTCTACGACCCAGAGGACCAAATCCGCCGTCTCTGCACGCGCCTGCGCACGGCGCACCCCCTCCATCTCGACTGGGTCGTCGGTCTCGCGGATGCCAGCCGTGTCGAGGAGAGTCACCGGCCAGCCATCGAGATCAAGGTGCACCTCGATCACGTCGCGCGTTGTACCCGCATAAGGCGAAACGATCGCCACTTCGCGCCGTGCGATGCGGTTGAGCAACGTGGATTTGCCAGCATTCGGCGGGCCAGCAATCGCTACGATCAACCCCTCACGCAGCCGCTCGCCGCGCCCGCCGTCGGCTAACGCCGCTGCGATTTCACCTTCGACCTCGCGCGCGATAGCAAGTGCCGGCACCAACGAACTCCCAAGCACTTCGGCCTCCTCAGAAAAATCGATGCGCGCTTCGACCAGCGCCAATGCCTCAATCAGCCGCTGCCGCCAGCCTTCCCCGCGCTTCCCGAGTGCGCCTTGCAGCTGGCGCAACGCCTGCCGCCGCTGGCCTTCGGTTTCGGCCATCACTAGGTCGGCAAGGCCTTCTACTGCGGTCAGATCAAGCTTGCCGTTCTCGAAGGCGCGACGTGTAAACTCGCCCGCCTCCGCCGGCCGCAGGCCCTGAATGCGGCCAAGCGATGCAAGCGTGGCGGCGATCACGGCGCGGCCGCCATGTAGTTGCAACTCGGCCACGTCCTCGCCGGTCTCGCTATGCGGCGCCGGAAACCACACCGCCAGCGCCTGGTCGATGACGTCGCTGGACACAGCATCGCGCACGCGCACGAGCTCCGCCGCGCGCGGGCAGGGCAGCTTTCCGGTCAGCGCCTTGAGCGCATCGCCGGCGCGCGGTCCCGAGATGCGCACTACGCCAATGGCAGCGGGCGGGCGCCCCGAAGAGAGAGCAAAAATCGTATCGCGCGCTGGTTCTGGCATCGCGGCACAGGTGACCGCCGCTCGCAGGGTGGGTCAAGGCTAACCTTTAGGGCGCGCGCAAGCAGCAGTTGAATATAATGCCCTCGGCCAACAAGTTCGCCGGCGAGAACCAAACAACGCGCGCAAAAACTCCGCTAGCGTCGGCTGACGTAAAGTGGTTTCGCCTGCAGACTGCTCGCGCCGCGTCTCCAACAACATCGTCGAATTGGACCAGAAGACAGACCGACGACGCCTTCCGCCAGACGTTAGCTCGCGCCGAGCGACTGCTCGATCATCCTGCATCTATTTGCGCGCCGCTTAACCTCTTCCGTCCTAAACAAAACGAATTACGAATGTTGCTTCCCCATGGAAACAGCAGGGAAGCCGGCGCTATGATCGGCGCGTGCGGTATTCGGGAGAACCTTCATGAAAAAGATTGCGTTGCTGACCGCAGCCTTGTGCTTTGCCATCATCGGCGCGCCGGCGCATGCCGAGCGCGATCTCGCGCGCGCCTATCGCGTCATCGCTGGCAAGCAATTCGTCGATCTAACACACAGCTTCAGCACCGAGACGCCTGTGTGGTCAGGCTTCGGCCAGGCCAAGTTCACGCCGGCCTACGATCCTAAGACGCACCGAACTTACACCATCAAGGAAGACGGCTTCCGCGCGATCTATTACGATATGGTCGGACAGTACGGCACGCACGTCGATCCGCCGGCGCATTTCGCTGAAGACGGAATCACCATGGATCAGATCCCACTCAAACAAATGATTTTGCCACTAATCGTGCTCGACGACACGCCGTATCTAGCGAAGGACGCCAACCACGCCTTCTCGATCGCTGACCTGATGGCCTGGGAAAAGCATCACGGCCACGTTCCGAAGGGCTCGTTCGTGGCGCTGCGCACCGACATGTACAAGGATTGGGACAAGGACCCAGAACGGTTCAAGCGGCAGCCGTTTCCGGCCTGGGCATTCGAAACCATCAAGTTCCTCTACGAGCAGCGCGGCGTGACCGCCACCGGTCACGAGGCGATGGACACCGATACCACCGACAAGATGGACTCGGAAACCTGGATCCTGCAGCACGGCCATTATCAGATCGAGGTAATGGCCAATCTCGACAAGGTGCCCCCCACCGGCGCGCTGATCGTGGTGACTTGGCCAAAGGTGAAGAATGGCCTCGGCTTCCCGGCGCGGGCATTTGCAATTTTACCATAGAACCAGAAACGTTTAGATCGACTCCGCGTTGGTTTAGCGAATGTCGTTTACATCAAATACAAAGCGCCTAAACGGCCTCGCCGAGGCGACGTCGCCCTATCTGCTGCAGCACAAGCACAACCCGGTGGACTGGTGGCAGTGGGGGCCGGAGGCGCTGGCGGAAGCCAAGCGGTTAAAACGACCAATCCTGCTGTCAATCGGCTATGCCGCCTGCCATTGGTGCCACGTGATGGCGCACGAGTCGTTCGAGGACGAGGCGACTGCGCGGCTGATGAACGAGTTATTCGTTAACATCAAGGTCGATCGCGAGGAGCGACCCGACATCGACCAGATCTATATGAACGCGCTGCATCTCCTCGGCGAGCAGGGCGGCTGGCCGCTAACCATGTTTCTCACGCCAGCGGGCGAGCCGGTCTGGGGCGGCACTTATTTCCCCAAAGACTCGAAATTCGGACGGCCGGCTTTCAAGGACGTCCTGCGCGAAGTGGCGCGGTTGTTTAGAGAAGAGCCGGGCAAGATCGAGCAGAACCGCGCAGCGCTCTTGGCGCGGCTCGCCGACAAGGCGCGGCCGGCCGACAAAGTCACCATCGGCCTACGCGAGCTCAACGCCGCCGCAGCGCAGGTCGGCAATATGTTCGACCCCGTGAACGGCGGCCTGCGCGGCGCGCCAAAATTTCCGCAGCCGTCGATGCTCGAATTCCTCTGGCGGGCGGGCATGCGCACGGGTGACAAGCGCTTCTTTGAGACAGTCGAGCACTCGCTTGAACGCATGTGCCAGGGCGGCATTTACGACCATCTCGGCGGCGGCTTCTCGCGCTACTCGGTCGACGAGCGCTGGTTGGTGCCGCATTTCGAGAAGATGCTTTACGACAACGCGCAGCTGCTCGAGCTGCTGGCGCTTGCGCATCAGCGCAGCGGCAAACCGCTATTCGCCGAGCGCGCACACGAAACGGTGGATTGGCTCAAGCGCGAGATGACTACGCCCGAGGGCGCCTTTGCCGCCTCGCTCGACGCTGACTCTGAGGGCGAGGAGGGTAAGTTCTACGTCTGGTCGAAGAATGAGATCATAGAGCTGATCGGCCCGGAGGCCGGAGAATATTTCGCGCGCTATTACGACGTGACCGACCACGGCAACTTCGATGGGCACAACATCCTCAATCGGCTGAAACCGCCGGCGCATGGCACAGCGGACGAGATGCGGCTGGCTGCGCTTCGCAAAATCCTGCTGAACGCGCGCGCGGGCCGCGTACGGCCTGGCCTCGACGACAAGGTCCTAGCCGACTGGAACGGGCTAATGATTGCCGCATTGGTCAATGCCGGCATCATCGTTGACCGCGGCTGGATCGGACTTGCCAGACGCGCCTTCGATTTCATCGCGCGCAACATGACGAAAAGCGATCGGCTCGGCCACTCCTGGCGCGGCGGCAAGCTATTGTTTCCGGGACTGGCCAGCGACTACGCCGCCATGATCCGCGCCGCGCTGGCGCTCTTCGAGGCAACGGGCGAACATTGCTATCTAGAATGCGCGCTCACATGGCAGCGGGCGCTCGACGCACATTATGCCGAGCCGGACACCGACGGCTATTATCTCTCCGCGGACGATACCGACGACCTGCTGTTGCGGCCGCATTCGACCGTCGACGACGCCACACCGAACCCGAACGCGGTGGCGGCGCAAAATCTGGTACGGCTGGCCGTGCTGGCCGGCGACGACGCCTGGCGCCCAAAAGCAGATCGGCTGATCGAAAACATCCTTTCGGCGGCCGAACGCAATCTGTTCGGCCATGTTGCGCTGCTCAACGCGCTCGACCTGCGCTTGCGCGCGGCCGAGATCGTCTGCACCGGGCCGAACGCCGAAAGCTTTGCGCACGCCGCGCTGAAGCTGCCCTACCTCGACCGCATCGTGCTGCGCGCGTCGACCGCGGCCAGCTTGCCGGCCATGCACCCGGTGCAGGAAAAGCTAAGAGATGCGCCGAGCAGTGCCGTTTTCATCTGCGTCGGCGCGACCTGCTCGCTCCCCGTCAGCGAGGCAAGCCAGATCTCGTCCCTTGTCGAGGCGATGCGCAGGCGCCCGCTTGACGGCGAGGGAATCCGCTGAACGTCCAGAAGCCGGAGGTCTCCGTCACCCTGCGCTCGGCGAGCAGCGCGTGCGCCTGCTCAGCACAAATGTACGTGTTCGATGATCACCGCTTCGACCGAACGGCCGCGCAGTCCGCCTAGGTATTCATGCTCTCGAAGAAATCGGCGTTGTTCTTCGTGTTGCGCAGCTTGTCGAGTAGGAAGTCGATGGCATCCATAGTGCCCATCGGATTGAGGATGCGGCGCAGCACGTACATCTTCTTGAGCACCGCCGGATCGGTGAGCAGCTCTTCCTTGCGGGTGCCGGAGCGCGTGATGTCCATCGCCGGGAAGGTGCGCTTGTCGGCTACCTTGCGATCGAGAATGATTTCCGAATTACCGGTGCCCTTAAACTCTTCGAAAATCACTTCGTCCATGCGGCTGCCGGTGTCGATCAGTGCGGTGGCGATGATAGTGAGCGAGCCACCCTCCTCGATGTTGCGCGCGGCGCCGAAGAAACGTTTTGGGCGCTGCAAGGCGTTAGCATCCACTCCGCCGGTCAACACCTTCCCGGATGAGGGCACCACAGTGTTGTAGGCGCGGCCGAGGCGAGTGATCGAGTCGAGCAGGATTACCACGTCGCGCTGGTGTTCGACCAGGCGCTTGGCTTTCTCGATCACCATCTCAGCGACCTGCACATGCCGTGAGGCCGGCTCGTCGAAGGTCGAGGACACGACCTCGCCCTTCACCGAGCGCTGCATGTCGGTGACTTCCTCCGGCCGCTCGTCGATCAACAGCACGATCAGATAGCACTCCGGATGGTTAGCGGTGATCGAGTGCGCAATGTTCTGCAAGAGCACGGTCTTTCCGGTGCGTGGCGGCGACACGATCAACGCACGCTGGCCCTTGCCGATCGGCGCCACAATGTCGATGACCCGGGCGGAGAGATCCTTCTTGGTCGGATCCTCGTATTCCATCCGTAGTCGTTCGTCGGGATATAGAGGCGTCAGGTTGTCGAAGTTAACCTTGTGGCGCGCCTTCTCCGGGTCTTCGAAATTGAGGGTGTTGACCTTGAGCAGCGCAAAGTAACGCTCGCCTTCCTTAGGCGAGCGAATGTGGCCTTCGACGGTGTCGCCAGTGCGCAGGCCGAAACGGCGGATCTGGCTGGGCGAGACGTAGATGTCATCGGGGCCCGACAGGTAATTCGATTCCGGAGAGCGGAGGAAGCCGAAGCCGTCCGACAGCACCTCGACGACACCTTCGCCGATGATATCAATCTCCTGCGTCGCGAGCTGCTTGAGGATGGCGAACATCAGCTCCTGCTTACGCATGGTGCTGGCGTTCTCAACCTGGTGCTCTTCAGCGAAGCCAACGAGTTCGGGAGGGGTTTTGGACTTCAGGTCTTGGAGTTTCATTTCCCGCATTGGGGGTAGTTTTCCTTGGGAGAGAAACCGGTAGAGTCCCAAAAAGCGTTACGACTCAAGGCCGGTTGACTAGAGAAAGATC
>Ga0207730_1000151_pt1 | contig 10617 bp, 7 predicted proteins | sample LuqExpMetageno71_FD_187828 | JGI IMG/M metagenome (GOLD analysis project Ga0207730, IMG submission 187828) | Tropical forest soil microbial communities from Luquillo Experimental Forest, Puerto Rico - Sample 71 (SPAdes) | ecosystem: Environmental > Terrestrial > Soil > Tropical forest ...
CGCCGGCTCGAGCGTGGCTGGCTTGTCCGCCGCGGACATGACGAGAATCGAGAGCGCATCCGCGGTCTCGGCAAGGCCGACCTTGAAGCCATTGCCCCGTAGCGTATGGGCAAAAGCAGTAAGCTTAAGCCGCATCGGTTCGCCGACGTTATCACCGGATCTACTGTGAGCCGCAACAGCCATCGGTTCTTGTCTTTCCTCAGGCCACTTTTCCGAGCAGCCGCTCGGTCACTTCGCTCGTGAGGCGACTCCGGTCTTCGCGCGTCTTGATGAGGCACATCATGGTCTCGTGCAACGCTTCCGGCTCTTGGCGGAGATCGTGGATGCCGAGGCCGGCAAGCGTCGCCGCCCAGTCGAGCGTCTCGGCAACGCCCGGCGCCTTGCGCAGGTCTTCCTTACGCACGCTCGCGACCATGCGCGCGATCTGAAGCGCAAGCGCGGTATCGATGCCCGGTACGCGGGTAAGGACGATCTTTGCTTCGCGATCCACTTCGGGAAAATCGACGTAATGGTAGAGACAGCGTCGCCGCAGCGCGTCGGACAGCTCGCGCGTGCCGTTGGAGGTTAGAACGACACGCGGGATCGCCGTCGCCTTGACGGTGCCCAACTCAGGAATGCTGACCTGGAAATCCGACAAGAGTTCTAGAAGGAAGGCCTCGAATTCCTCGTCCGCCCGGTCCACTTCGTCGATGAGGAGCACCGGTGGCTTGTCGCGGCGGATGGCGGCCAGCAACGGCCGCTCAAGCAGGTAACGCTCCGAGAAAATGTGCTCTTCGATCGCATCCGCATCCTCGCCGAGGCCCTCGCGGGTCTTGATGGCAAGCAGCTGGCGCTGATAATTCCATTCGTAAAGTGCCGCGTTTTGGTCGAGTCCCTCATAGCATTGCAGGCGGATGAGCTCAGCACTGTGCACGGCGGCAAGTGCTTTCGCGACCTCGGTCTTGCCGACACCGGCCTCGCCTTCGAGGAGCAGCGGCCGCTTGAGGTAGTCCATCAGCCACAGCGCGGTCGCGATATCGCGGTCGGCGATATAGCCGACGGCAGCGAGCCGCTCGGAAATGTTTTCGCGGCTTAAACTCATGTCCTTCATGTAAGCACGCTGCCTTGCCGTTGCAGTGGCGCCGCGCCCATCTGTCCTGCCGGCACGCTCACTGATGCAGGCCGAGCTTGTCCGCCGCCATCCAGGTGCGCCAGTTGTCGTGCGGCATCTGGATATGGGTCGAGCCCAAGAACTTGAAGGCGTCGTTGACGGCATTGGAGAAGCACGGCACACCGCCGACATTGGGGCTTTCACCGACGCCCTTGGCGCCGATCGGATGATGTGGCGAAGGCGTCGTGGTCCAGTCGGTTTCCCAATGCGGGGTTTCGACCGCGGTCGGCAGGAAATAGTCCATCAGCGACGCCGTGGTGACATTGCCATCATCGTCGTAATGGATCTCCTGGCCCATGGCGATGCCGAAGGCTTCGGTCAAGCCGCCATGGATCTGTCCCTCGATGATCATCGGGTTGATACGGGTACCGCAGTCATCGAGTGCATAGAAACGCCGCACTTTTATCATGCCGGTGTCGACGTCCACATCCACGACGCAGACATACGCACCGAAGGGGAAGGTGAAATTCGGCGGATCGTAATAATCGACCGCCTCCAGCCCCGGCTCCATACCCGGCGGCACCTCGTGATAGGCCGCCCAGGCAAGTTCGGTCATGGTCTTGAAGCGTTCCGGGTTGCCCTTCACGCGGAACCGATCGACGTCCCATTCAAGGTCGTCGTCGTGCACTTCGAGCATATAGGCGGCGATCATCTGCGCCTTGGCCTTGATCTTGCGGCAGGCCATGGCGGTCGCAGCGCCGGAGACCGGTGTTGAACGCGAGCCATAGGTGCCGAGGCCATATGGCGCGGTGTCTGTGTTGCCCTCTTCCACCGAGATATTGTCAGCCGGCAGACCGAGCTCGGTCGCGATGATCTGGGCGTAGGTCGTTTCGTGGCCTTGGCCCTGTGATTTGGTACCAAGCCGGCAGATGCCGGAGCCGGTCGGATGAATGCGAATTTCCGCCGAATCGAACATTGCGATACCGAGGATGTCGCAGTTGCGCGAGGGCCCGGCGCCTACGATTTCGGTGAAAAAGACGACACCGATGCCCATGAGCTCGCGGGTCTCGCCGCGTTTGAAGGCCTCTTGCCGCTGCGCTTGCTCGGCGCGCAGCTTCTTGTAGCTGACGGCCTGCATCGCCTTTTGCAGCGCGGTCTGATAGTCGCCGGAGTCGTAGACCCAGCCAAAAGCTGAGGTGTAGGGAAATTGCTCGCGGCGGATGAGGTTTTTCATGCGGAAGTCGGCGGGATCCATACCGAGCTTCTGCGCCATGATATCCATGGCGCGTTCGATCGCATACGCGGCTTCGGTGACGCGGAACGAGCAGCGATAGGCAACACCGCCTGGCGCCTTGTTGGTATAGACGCCGTCGACCGACACATGCGCGGCTGGGATGTCGTAAGAGCCACTGATGATGCTGAACAGCCCCGCCGGCCATTTCGTGGCATTGGCGCAGGCGTCGAAGGCGCCGTGGTCGGCGATGGTGTTGCAGCGTAGCCCCAAGATCTTCCCGTCCCTGGTGCAGGCGATCTCGGTCTCCATGTGGAAGTCGCGTGCAAAGGCCGTGGTCGACAAATTCTCGATGCGGTCCTCGGTCCACTTCACCGGACGACCGGTGACGATCGAGGCGACGATCGAGCAGATGTAACCTGGGTAGGCGCCGACCTTGTTGCCGAAACCGCCGCCGATGTCCGGCGCAATCACGTGAATCTTGTGCTCGGGAATCTTTGAGATCAGTGAGCCCACCGTGCGGATAACATGCGGCGCCTGGAAGGTGCCGTAAAGCGTTAGCTCGCCCTTGACCTTGTCAAAACTGGCGACGCACTGGCACGTCTCTAGCGGACAGGGATGCACGCGTGGATAGACTATCATCTCCTTGATGGTGACGTCGGCCTTAGCGAAAGCGGCGTCAGCCGCGGCCTTGTTGCCGGCCTGCCAGTTGAAGATGTGGTTGTAATGCTTGCGTGGGCCGTGCGCGCCTTCCTTCTTGTCCTTGATGTCCTCGCGGATCACGGGGGCATCCTTCGCCATAGCCTTGAGCGGATCGACATTGCACGGAAGTGCTTCGTATTCGACCTCGACCAGTTCAGCGGCGTCGGCCGCGGTGTACCGGTCTTCGGCAATGACGAAAGCTACTTCCTGGTTCTGGAACAGCACCTTGCCATCGGCGAGCACCATCTGCACGTCGCCGGCAAGCGTCGGCATCCAGGCAAGATTGACTGTCTTCAGCGTCTCAGCGGTGATCACCGAGACGACACCGGGAAGTGCCGAGGCCTTGGTGGTGTCGATCTTCTTTACGCGCGCATGGGCGTGCGGCGAGCGGGTAAAGTCGCCATAGAGCATGCCGGGCAATTTGATGTCATCGACGTAATTGCCCTTTCCTTGCGTGAAACGGATGTCCTCGACGCGCTTCCTTTTGCAGCCCATACCTTCGAGCTTGGCAGCGCGTTCGGCGGAGGTGGGAGTCATGTCGCTCATTCTGCGGCCTCTTGGTACGGCACCCCTTTAAGCTTGGCGGCGGCGAATTGGATGGCTTTGACGATGTTCTGGTAGCCGGTGCAGCGGCAGAGGTTGCCGGAGATACCAAAGCGGATTTCTTCTTCGCTTGGGCTTGGGTTCTCCTGCAACAGCCTATAGGCACGCATGATCATGCCCGGCGTACAGAAGCCGCACTGAAGTCCGTGCATCTCGCGGAAGCCTTCCTGCAGCGCGTGCAGCGTGCCGTCGGAATTGGCCATACCCTCGATCGTGCGGATGTCGGCACCGTTCGCCTGCACCGCGAACATGGTGCATGATTTCACCGACTTGCCGTCAAGATCGACGGTGCAGGCGCCGCAGTGGCTGGTGTCGCAGCCGATATGCTGACCGGTGAGCATCAACTGTTCGCGCAAGAAGTGGATGAGCAGCGTGCGGGGTTCGACCAACTGTTCCACTTTCTTGCCGTTGACGGTTATGGAAACCTGGGACGTGGCCATTATCTTCCTCCCTAGGCGCCGGCGCGCTCTCTGGCGCGAGCAAGGGCGCGGGCAAGCATCACGCCCGCCATCTTGGTGCGGTATTGCGCAGGCCCGCGGCCGTCGGACGCGGGCGAGGTAATGGCTTCAGCGGATGCCACTGCCTTCTTCACCGTCGCGGCATCGAGCGTCGAGCCGGTCACGATTTTCGCCGCCTCTTCCGCCCAAAGCGGGGTTTCGGCGACATTGGTGAGACCGATCGAGCAGGTCGTGACCTTGCCGCCGCTTATCGCGAGCACAACGGCGGCCGCGGCAGTCGCATAGTCGCCGACCTTGCGCTTGAGCTTCTCGTAGGAGTAACCGTGGCCGGCCGACGGCACGGGGATACGGATCGCCGTGACAATCTCGCCCGGCTCGAGCGCGGTGAAATAAGCGCCCTGGTAGAATTCGCGGGCTGCCATGCAGCGCTCGCTCTTGCCTTTAACCTCATAAGTTGCCCCGAGACACATCATCACCGCCGGCATATCGTTGCCGGGATCGCCGTTGGCGACATTGCCGCCGAGGGTGCCCACATAGCGCACTTGCGGATCGGCGATCAGCAGGGAGGTTTCACGCAAAATCGGGATTTTCCTGGCTAGCAGGTCCGAGCGTATCAGCTCGTGCTGGGTGGTCGTTGCCCCGATGACGATATCGCCGCCATCCTCGCGGATACCCTTGAGGTTGGCGATGTTTCCGAGGTCGATCAGATTCGTCGGACTTGCTAACCGCAGCTTCATCATCGGGATCAGGCTGTGCCCGCCGGCGATGACCCGGGCATCCTCGCCCAACTTGCTGAGCAGCCCAACGGCTTCCTCGATCGAGGATGGTCGGTGATAGGCGAAAGCACCAGGAATCATAGGCATCCTCCCGGGGGCGCCCGAATTCCTCGGCTTGCGGCCGAGCGAAGAGTCCTCGCAGGCAGCCCTATCCAAGTGATTGGAAGAAATCTGGCTAACTTCGCGGTGCAGCAACAATGACCTTTGCACGAATTGCAGCCGCGCTGCACGAACTGCGTCAACACTACTGACGTAACTACCCAGCAGCGCTAAGCGATTAAGAGATTACGAGCTTATGCAATGGAAAAGTCTACGACGGGCTTATTCAAGTTTCATTCCGATTCGGGTTTTTAGCAAACCAATGCGGCTGCGGCTTACGGGTACCGAATAATGCCCGGAAGCGGCCATCTCAACGGTTTCGTTGTCGCCGGATCGCCGGTAGCCGACCACGCGCTCGATATTGATGATGTGGCTACGGTGCACGCGAATAAATCTTCCCCTGTCAAGCCGCGATTCAACCTCGCCGATCGATAGCGGGCAGAACAGCTTGGCCGTCCCATTAAAGACATAGCTGTAGTGAGCATTGGCATGCACAGCAACCACTTCGTCGACGGCGATGAATTGTGTGGCACCCTCGCGCTGGATCGGCAAATGGCGCGCAAGGCGTGTGGGCGGTGCACCGGCGCCCCCGAGCGGAGCGTAAGTTCCGCGGCCAAGTGCCGTTCCTGAGGTCTGTAGGCTTCCATCTGTAGAGCTTACAACAGCCGGTACGGTCACGAACTCAGCCGCGCGACCGGGCGCGGCGCGGTCCGGCACAAGAAACAGCAGAAAAATGCCTGATAGCAAGAACGCGACGACGGCGACAACGCTCGCAAGGAGATCGATCGATAGCGCCGGCGCCTGAGAGTTTGCCGTTGGGTACGGGTAAAGCGCCATGCCGGCCATGGCGGTGTAATGCATTCCCGAAACGGCGATGCCGAAAGCAACCGCCGACAAAACGAGCGGCAGGCGGATCTCCGGCTCGCTAGCGAGCCACAACGCCAGTTCCGAGGTAACGATGGCAATGACCAGACTTGCGATAACATACAGCGGCGCGTGAATCATTATCGCGCTCTCGTGCAGCGCGAACATGCCGATATAGTGCATAGAGAAGATGCCGATCCCCATGAGCGCGGCGGACAACGTCAGACGCAATGCCGTAACCGAGCCAGCGCTGATTGCAAAGACAGCGATGCCGACGACGATGACGCACACGAGGAATGACAGAAGCGTCGGCAGCACTAGGTAATCGACTGGAAATGGCAGGCGCGCTGCCAGCATGCCGACGAAATGCATGGTCCAGATGCCGACAGCTAGCGACAAGGCGGCGCCCGCCAGCAAAACGCGCCTGCTCACGCCAATCGCGCTACCGATCTGCCTTGCCAGGCTAAAGCCGACATAGGCGCCTTGAATCGCCATTACGATCGAGAGCAGGACAAGCCAGGGGTTATAGACCACCCCCATTGCCGCGTTTCCTTCCAAGCAATGCCATGCTTAATTTTATATCGGGGTCAAGGAAGCATAAATTAGATTTGCAACTCGGGCAGAAAAATAACCATACCCAGTGTCCAGATTTATAGTCTGTCGACCATTGAAATCATTGAAGTTCGTTCCAGTAGGAAGCACTCCCGACATAAATCACTCACATTTCCAAGCTCGAATCACCCTGAATATTGTGGCTGTCTTCAGCGGCGAAATCTTGTATATTTTCTATCGTTCCTTATAGGGGTGATGCGGCGGCTTGAGAAACCCAGAAACGAGCGACGCTAAACATTTGGCTTTTGGCCACATTCTTCGCATTGCGGGATTCGTGGTCGAGCTGGTGGCAATCGCGGGCGTTTATTTTGGTCTTGCCGAGTGCGCGCAATTGCTGCCGGCAGTTAATCCGATTGTAACTCCGTTGTGGCCACCAACCGGATTTGCGCTAGCGCTCGTCATGCTAAGAGGGCAGCGAATTTGGCCCGCGATTCTGGCAGGGTCCTTTTTTGCTAGCGTTATGGTTGGTCGTCCTCCTTTGGAGGCGGGGTTTATCGCAATCGGTACCTTGCTCGCGGCCTTGGCCGGCGCGATGCTGATCGATCGCCTATCAACCAGCCGTAAGATACTTGCAAGTCCCTCGGATGTTGCGAAGTTTGTACTCGTTTGCTTTGCTACCGCGTTGCTGAGTTCTTCAGTCGCAGCAGCCGGCTCAATATTTACGAGTCAAGTGAGCCAAGCTGAGCTTCCCATGACCTGGCTGACGTGGTGGTTGGTGGATGCAGCCGGGACCTCGCTCGTTGCTTCGGTCGTTATTCTCTGGGCGATGGTTTCGTTCCGCCCATTTTCCAAATGGGCCATCTTGGAAGCAGCCGGGATCTTCGCTCTCGCGGGTCTCGTTGGAATTGCTGCTTATAGTCCTCTCATCGGCGGCAGCATGATTAGAGGCGACCTCGATGGCCTGTTGCAGCATCGAAGCTTACTTGGCTTTCTTGTGTTTTTGCCGTTGATTTGGGCTAGTCTGCGCGGCAACCAACGCAATGCCGCCACAGCTGCCCTCATTTACTGCGGCTTTGCTGTATGGGGCTTCTCGGCGGGCATCAGCCCATTCCAGAAAATGGGTTTGGATGGCTCCCTGCCACTACTGCTTTCAGTGGTCGTGAGCACAGCGGCGGTTCCGCTCGTATTAGCCGCGGCAGTGGCCGAGCACCGAAGTGCAGAAGCGCGATTGCAATCTGTGCAGGACCAACTGAATCGTAAAGTTGTTGAGACGAACTTGGCGCTCGATAGCGCAAGGCGCCATTTCCAAATTCTGATTGAAGGTGTCGTTGATTATGCCATTTTCGTACTCGACATCGCAGGACGCGTCGCGAGCTGGAACAGCGCGGCGCAGCGAATCCTTGGTTACAGCACGGACGAAATTATTGGCAAACATTTCGGCATATTTTATCGACCAGACGAGCGCCGCGCGGGCGAACCAAATCGCGCGCTAGAAATGGCCATCCACCACGGCAAGTACGATGTAGAAGGTTGGCGTATCAGAAAGAATGGAACGCCCGTATTCGTTACCGGTTCAGTCACTGTGATCCGGAACAATAATGAAAATCTCATAGGGTTTGCAAATATCATCCGGGACACGACCGAACGGCGTGACGCACATGAGAAGCTGGTTGAGGCGCGCGAACAGCTTGCCATGGCTCAGAAAATGGAGGCGATCGGTAAGCTAACGGGCGGTATAGCACATGATTTCAATAATTTATTGATGATTATCGGGGGCAATGCGCAGATTTTTAAACGCCTGCTCGACCCGAAATTACCAAGTGCGATCGAAGCCATTCAGACAGCAGCCAAACATGGAGAAAGCCTCACCCGTCAATTGTTGACTTTTTCCCGTCGTCAGCACTTGAGCCCTACTGTTCTCGATGTGACACATTGCATACGCGATTTGCGGCCGATGATTCAAAGCTCCCTGCGCGGGAACATCGTGTACAACGAAAAAATTGGTAAGGACGTGTTGCCGGTTAAAGTCGATCAGGCCGAATTGGAACTTTCGATTGTCAATATAGCTGTCAATGCTCGCGATGCCATGCCGAACGGCGGCACATTTACAATATCAGTCGGCCACGCACTGGCTACGCAAGAGCTCGACGTCGATAAGCGTGAAGGGACTTTCGTCGCGATTGCGTTCAGCGATTCCGGCACAGGCATTCCGCCCAACCTCCTATCTAAAATCTTCGATCCATTTTTCACGACGAAAGAGGTCGGCAAAGGTTCGGGACTTGGACTGTCGCAGGTTTATGGCTTTGCCCATCAGGCCGGCGGAACAGTAAAGGCGGAAAGCACGGTCGGACAAGGTACGACAATCACGGTATATTTGCCCTTGTCTTCAAAACAGGAACTCGCGACCAAGGAGGTGTCGGCGAAGGACAAAGCACATGTGCAGCGTCCCACGGTTCTCGTCGTTGATGACAGCGCCGAAGTGGCGCAGGTGACATCGTCACTTTTCGAGCACCTCGGCTTTAAAACAGTTTATCGAGACTCCGCAGACGGTGCATTGAAGTTGCTGGAGGGAGGTACGAAGTTCGACCTCGTTTTCAGCGACATTGTTATGCCTGGGGCGATCGATGGTGTCGGGCTCGCGCGGGAAATCCGCTCGCGCTATTCCGATTTGCCAGTGATCTTGACAACCGGCTACAGCGACGCGGCGCAAGCGGCGCCACCGGACTTACCCATCCTACGCAAACCTTTTGATGCCGATTTGCTGAAAGATTTTATTGAAAATACTATGGAGGCGAACCACGCGGCACAACCAATCACCTAATTTTTGCAACGTCGCCTTTTAAACATCTGACGCCAAGCGACCAGCGGCGAAATTGCCGAGCATCCTAGAGGGCAAGAATCATTTAATGTCAGCCAACTTCAAGCAAATTTCGTCAATGTGAAGCGTCGGTTCCTTGATCGCAAAAATTTGTACGCCCGGGGAACTCTTTCTGCGGCTGTCCGGTTGCACCGTTAGGCAGAGTGTCGGGCAAGGAAAGGTGCGGGTTGGCGGGTCGGTTCACGTTTCCAGATCTTCAAAGACGTGAAGTCAGCACGGTGCTATTGCATTAATGGAAGCACTCTTCATCGGTCAGGCATATATCGACGTAACCTTTTTGACCGATCGGATGCCGACCGGAGACGAGAAACATGTCGCATCGGCCTACGCAATCTCGTTTGGCGGCAACGCTGTCACGGCTGCATTCTGTTGCGCAAAACTAGGAATTGTGCCGGAGTTGCTCGCGACGGTCGCGGACGACTGGCTCGGCCGCATGTTTCTGGATATGGCTGCAGAGTATGGAATTTTAGTCCATCCACGAAAAGTAAAGACGTCGTCCCTGTCATTCGTCATGCCAAACAATGGCCAGCGGGCCATCGTCCGCTGTCGTGACGACGATTATCTCAACCCATTTCCGCGCCTGAATCTTTCAGGCTGCCGCGCGCTTCACGTCGATGGTCATCAGCCGATGCAGCGATGTATTACGCCAAGGCCGCCCGCGAAGCAGGGATGCACTCCTTTCCTTCATCGAGGTCGCGATCGTATCCGAACGTCTCTGTGAGCAGATGGCATTTGAGCCAACGGGAATGCTTGAGTATCTCAAAAGTCGGGGCTGCCGCATCGGCGGTGTGACGCTCGGGCAGCGTGGGCTGGTTTGGTACGACGAGGCGGACCGATCAAACGCTGCCAGCTGTTGTCGTACCGGAGGATCGCGTTATAGATACGAGCGGTGCCGGCGACGTCTTCCACGGCGCCTATGTCTATTCCTATCTCGCCGATGCGGCAAAATCTTGGGAGGGGCACTTCCATTTTGCTCGCGCTGCCGCCACCCACAAGATCCAGTATCTCGGTAACGAAGCAGGTTTACCAACCCTTGCCGACATCGCCGCAATTCAAGTTGGCAAGCAAGCCAGTCGTACCGGCGTTGAATCGGGACGCTGATAGCTTTCTGGCTTTACCGTGCCTCCCATTTTTTTCATTTTCAATAGAGCGACCGCTAAGGCACAAAAAGAACGGCCCCAGCGGGGATCAGCCTTTGAGGCCGTTGGGTCCGCGGGGACAGGAGCCAACCGCGGACCCTCAGTTGGGAGGATAGCAAGAAGTACCGAGTGTTATTCGCCCTCCGTTCCGATTGCGTAAGCGGTTTCGCCGTGAACGGCATCGTCGCCCACCTTCAGCGTTGCATCATCCATGCGCAGCGGGAC
>Ga0207730_1000159_pt1 | contig 10470 bp, 13 predicted proteins | sample LuqExpMetageno71_FD_187828 | JGI IMG/M metagenome (GOLD analysis project Ga0207730, IMG submission 187828) | Tropical forest soil microbial communities from Luquillo Experimental Forest, Puerto Rico - Sample 71 (SPAdes) | ecosystem: Environmental > Terrestrial > Soil > Tropical forest ...
GACGACCGAAATGAGAGCCGCGATCAGGCCGTATTCAATCGCAGTCGCACCGGACTCGTCCCGTAGAAACTTCTTCAACATCTGCATTGATCGCTCCTATAACTCCCCCATGGAGTTGGCAGAGACTAGCGGCCTGCTTTTAATGGCCCCTTTCCGCGACTGATAAAAAGTCGAATGACTCGCCCTAAATCCATAAAATCCATATTAAAAAGCGTTACGTCGAAAGACACTCACACGCGAGCAATGCGCATTGTGGGTCATATGATTTCTGATTTGTAAAAAAGCGATGGGGCCGCAAGCTCAAAAATTCACGCGGCATTTGGATTCAAAAGGAATTCATCGCCCGCGAACGCGTTGTGTTCGTGGCAGGGCCGTTTCTAGCTGGACCCCTATGCTCCACGTCAGCTGCTTCCGAAAAACGGCTGTATGCGCGTGCCGACGATAGGACGGCGCTTTGGCGAATTCCCGCTAATCGTTTGATTTGATGGTGGGCGCACAAGGACTCGAACCTTGGACCCGCTGATTAAGAGTCAGCTGCTCTACCAACTGAGCTATGCGCCCGGAGCCGGAGCCCGGAAATGCCGTCCGCCGCATCAGGCGCCGAAGGCGCTGCCCTGTTAGCAAAGCGGCGCTGGACTGTCCAGCATGCGCAAACACGCGCACGCCGGCGGCACACGCTGACATGGCGAGCGCGTGCCGACGGCGCAAGAGGCCGGCTACCCGTCGCTCAATTTCGACGGGTTGGTTGGCTTGTTCTCGACGCGCGAGCTCCGCGAGGATGCGCGTGCCAAGATCGCTGCGGATATCAAGGCGGTGGCCGGCGATCCGGACATCGAGAAAAAGATGACGGCGACGGCGCAGATCGTCAGCCCAGGCAATGCCAAGGAATTCGCCGAATCGATCGCCCAGCAGCTCGAACGGCGCGTCGCGTTTCGCCGCGCCATGAAGCGGGCGGTGAAACGGTCAGTCAAGAAAAGCAAGGCGGCGCCAAAGCGCGCGGCGGCGAAATCGCAAAAGCCGATCGAGCTCTGGTACTGGCCGACGCCGAACGGCTTCAAGATCTCGATCATGCTGGAGGAGTGCAGGCTCCCCTACACGATGATCCCGGTGAACATCGCAAAGGGGGAGCAGTTCAAGCCGGAATTCCTCAAGATCGCGCCGAACAACCGCATGCCGGCGATCGTCGACCCGAACGGTCCGGGCAATCGGCGTATCTCGATCTTTGAGTCCGGTGCGATCTTGCAATATCTCGGCCGCAAGACCGGCAAATTCTATCCGAAGGACGAGCGCGGCCGCGTCGAGGTCGACCAATGGCTGTTCTGGCAGATGGGTGGACTGGGTCCGATGGCCGGGCAACTCAACCATTTCAAGCACTACGCCCGCGAAACCCTATCTTACGCGATCAAGCGCTATGAGGACGAGGTCAATCGGCTCTACGGCGTCATGAACACGCGATTGAAAGATCGCGATTTCCTCGCCGGCAAGTATTCGATCGCAGACATGGCCTGCGTGGGCTGGGCGAATTTATGGAAGCGGCAGAACCAGAACATCGACGACTTTCCGTATCTCAAGCGCTGGCTGGAGACGGTGAAGGGGCGTCCGGCGGTGCAGAAGGGCATGGCTGTCGGCGTCGAGCTGCGGCAGGGCGTCGACATGAAGGACCCGAATGTACAGTCGGTGCTCTTCGGTCAGCGCGCGCGCAAAGAATAGGCTTGGTTAGCCGCGCCTGAACGGGCTCGGTTAGCCGTTTCTCACCGCGTGCCGCTAAATCGCGCCGATATTCGAAAAGGCGCGGTTTAACGCCACATCTCGCATCGCTCCGCCGATTGCGTTCACCTTCGATTCATCGCGACGTTTAAACTGCCGTTCAAATTTTCCCCCGACAATCGCCCCTGTTCGGCAATGAGACCGAACAACAGGGACGAGCACCGGCATTCGGGGAATTCGGCCGGACCGCTCGAAAAAGGAATACGGGAGGCCGATATGGCTGAATTCGACACGATGGAGCCGGCGGGGGCCGACGACTGCTTCGCGCTTGGCATGATGCATTCGTCTGGCGCAGGCGTCGCGGTGGACCTCATCCAGGCGCACAAGTGGTTCAACATCGCCGCCGCGCGCGGACATCACGAAGCCGCGCGGCTCCGCCGCGAGATCGCCGAGCAGATGAGCGATAGCGAGATCGGTCAGGCGCAGCGGTCCGCGCGCGCGTGGCTGCAGGCGCATCCGAACCTTGCCGCGGCGCGTCCGGCGCTGGTGCGCTTCGCCGCCTGAGGCGTCATGCCGCTGCTAACTGCGCCAGCGCATCGCGCACGCGCGCGATGACGGCGGGCCAGTCGCCGAGCGCGGACTGCCGGAAAAGTCGCGCCTGCGGATACCAAGCGTTCGTCTCGCCGGACACGCCCCAGCGCCAGTCGGCTGCGAACGGTAGCAGCACCCAGCACGTACGCGCGAGCGCGCCGGCAAGATGCACCACCGAGGTGTCGACCGCGAGCGTGAGATCGCTGAGCGCGAGCACCGCCGCGGTGTCTGCCATGTCGCTCAGTTCGCCGCCGACATGTGTCACGTTGGGATACCGCGCCAGCTTATCGGTATCCCCGTCGCGCAGGTCGCGCTGGATGCTGACGAAGCTGAGACCGACCAGGTCGAACAGTGGCGCGAGCAGATCCAAGTCGAGCGAACGATTTCGATCGTTGACGTGTCGCGCGTGACCCGCCCAGGCGATGGCAATGCGTTTGCCGGGCAAAGGCGATAAGCGCCCGCGCCATTGCGCGAGACGTTCCTGGTCCGGTGCAAGGTAGGGATTGTCCGCGGGGATCGTTGCCGGCGTGGTCTTCAGCGCCAGCGGCAGGCTGCCCAAAGGGCAAACAAGATCGAAGGTGGGCAGGGGCTCGCCGCGTGCATAACACGCGACACCCGACGCGCCTGAGAGCAGCGCGTTCAGTTCTGGTTGAACTTCAAGCGCGATCTTGGCGCCCATGCGTGCAAGCAGCGGGATGTAGCGTACGAATTGGATCGTATCGCCAAGGCCTTGCTCCGCCTGCAGCAGGATCGTCCGGCCGCTCGGCGGAAATTCGCCGAGCCACACCGGCTTGCTGCTCTTGCGCGGCCGCATGCCGGTCCGTTTCCACCGCCATTCGTATTCCCGGAAACCTCGCGCGTAATCTCCGGCGCTGAGCAACGCCAAAGCGAGATTGAAATGCGCGTCGGCATCGTCGCGGTCGAGCACGATCGCCTTTTCGAAACAGGCCACCGCTTCCGCCGGCCGATTCAGGCTCTGCAAAGCGCGTCCTCGGTTGAGCCACGCCTTTGCATGGTTTGGCGCGCGCGCGAGCACGCGATCAAAGCCAGCCACCGACTCGCCGAGGCGGTCCAATGCAAGCAGCGCGTTGGCGCGATTGTACAGAACGTCAGCCCGTAAGGGGGTGCTCACAAGCGCAGTATCGAACGCGGCCAAGGCGTCGCCTGTGCGGCCAAGCGCGGCGAGCGCAAGTCCGCGCCCGTTCAAAGAATCGGGATTGGCGTGGCCGGCTTTCAGCGCCGCATCGAAGCAGGCGAGGGCGTCGGCAGGCCGACCCAACGAAAGCAATGCATTCCCTCGCTGCTGTATCAACACCCGATCGTCTGGCCTCAGCGCGAGCGCCTTGTCGATCGCGCCCAGTGCTTCGTCGTCGCGCTTGAGCACATGCAGCACGTTGGCGAAATTCGCCCACGCGTCGGCGACCTGCGGATTGACCTTCAGCGCCGCCGACATCAGCCGATAAGCTTCGCCCATCTGCTTGGCATCTGCCTTAACGAGGGCGAGCAGATGCAGGGCGTCGAAGTTGTCCGGCGAAACCTTCAGAATGCGCGTGTATATTTTGTCCGCGTCCCGCAATTGCCCTTGCCGGTGCAGCGCAAGCGCCTGCTGCAGGGCGTGGCCGGGATCGAAAGGACGGGTCTGCACGGGTGCGCCATCGCACGGCGCCGCCGCAAGGTCAATCAGCGCTCGTAACTGTCGCGATACCGCCGTTCATAGCGGCCCGAGCCAGTCGTGCTTCGTTCCGGACCGGTATAGAACTGGTTCGGCACGCAGAAGCCGCCGATGCCGCTCACGGTAGCGCGACATTGCTCGAACGTGACGAAGCCGCAGTTGCTGCCGCCGCCGCCCATTCCGCCGCTGTATTGGGCGCACCAGCGGTAGGGATCGGCATGGCCGGTTGCCGGAGGCAGGATGGCGACCGCCGCGAGACTGGGAAGGACAATCCGAAAGACGCGCATGGATTGATCTCCTCTAAGAGCCTGCTCAGCAACGCAGGCTCAACCGGTTCGTTCGCCCTCGCGGGTGGTAATGTTATCACCGTCGGCACCCACTTATGAGGATGTGACAGGGACGCCTTTGACCAGTTTGGGTCCGGCCCCATCATCGCGGGCAAGGGTAGGCCCAAAATACGTTTTGGCACAGCAAAACGGGGGATTGCCGGTGCCAAGCTCAAGGCGGATTAGGTCACCATCCTATCAAAACAAAGAGGCCGCCAACTAGGTGGCCTTTTGGTCGGCTGAACAGAGCTAGTCAGGACGTGATCAGAAAATCGTCGCGCCTCTGCCCCGCCTCAATGGCTTTGCGCATCCAGCGCGGCTGCACACCGCGTCCCGCCCAAGTCGCTCCCGTTTGCGGGTCGCGATACTTTGGAACGGCCTTTGCGCGAGTGGCTTTTTTGTCCCGGCGCAGATGTTCCGGACTCAATTTTTCTTCAGTTCGATAGGACTGGATAACTCTGAGGTTATCCAGCAGACGCTTTTCCTCATCATCGATTTTCTTGAGAATCAAGCGCTCAGCTTCGTCTCTCAAGCGGATTAGTTCCGCGACCGATAAATCAGCGAACTGGCTCTGCGTGACATCCAGCATGGCTGCCCCTGTGCAAACCCCCTCGCCTTGAAGGCGAGTGGCGTCTGAACCACGGCAAAAGCGTGTAAGATTTGACCATGATCAAGCCGTTGGCTCGCCTATGTCGGATTTTATGCAGTGTATATTCCGGCACACAGTTCATTCGATAGCCGGCCGCTGGGTACTGACCCTTTAGGGGCCAAAAACGGGCTCAAGCGTTTTAAAAAAGGCCGCTAATTCCTGTTTTCAATTGTCACTCTGCGCCCGGCGCTAGCTCGCAGCTGCACGCGGTCATAACATGATGCACGATGGGAAAGCTCCCAACCCTCAAAAGTGCCTAATGGGCTACTGGGATCAGCAGGTAGAGACGGACCTCAATCGAAGGAGGTCGCCAACGAGGCAGTCCTTACGCCAATTAAGGTTATTTCGTCCGGTTGAGGACAGGCAGGTTCCCGTGTGGCATCCCTAACGAGGTATGGGGACGCCAGGATGAACAGTGAACTTTCAGTGCTTGAGAATCGTCTCAATCAGGCACTTGAAGATCTGCGGGCTCAGCAAGACGCTGCAATGCAAATCGACGATCTCCCCGCTCGCCGTGCAATGCTGGCGCTGCTGTCCAATTCTTTGCGGATGTTCTGTTGGCTTGAAGCACAGCGCCGGGCGCTCAAGAAGAAATAATACGTCGAATGACAATCTCGACTCTTGGGTGAGGGCTGGGATTGGGGGATACTGCGGTCCATCGTTTGATTTGCATCGATGCTTTGGGGCGCGCGTTTAGTATTCGATTTGTAAATCCAAGGAGAGTTGATCACATGATCCTCAAGCAGCCATATGTTATTGGCGCGTCATCATTTCTTCTTCTGACGGTTCCGTGCGAGGCTGGTCCCTGTTCTAAAGACATCGTTGCGCGTGCAAACGGACATTGATGCCAAGCTGAACGAACTTGCCGCCACAGAACCGTTCGAACAACTACGGTGGATCTTCTGGTGAGCGCCGTGAAACAGAAAATGCGTGTACACAACTCGATCTGGATTGCACTTCTTCTGGTCCATATATGTTTTGGAGGAGCAACAGCAGGACCGCTGGAGGAGGCTGATGCTGCGATGAAGAAACGCGACTATGCGGCAGCTGCTCGTCTGGTTCGTCCGCTGGCGCAGCAAGGTGACGCGAATGCGCAATATATACTCGGCGTATTTTACGATAATGGCCTAGGCATTCCGCAAGACGGCGTCGAGGCCTACATGTGGCTTAGCTTGGCGGCCTCGCAAGGCAGAGAAAACGCGGCGAGTATTCGTGACCTCGCCGCGCGGCTCATGAGCGGCGCGCAAATTGAGGAAGCGCAGCGACTAGCGCGCGAATGGAATCCTTTACCGAAGTAGGTTGCAAACTCCCGTTTTTGGTATCAGCGTTGTTGATGCGCACGTTACCGCGGCAGCCCCAGTGGCGCCAGTCATCGTTGAAGCATGGTGTGTCCATAGCTTGCAGTTGGACCGCTTTTAGTTGCCTGAGACATTGACACGAGGCTCAGTGCTGACGCCGCGGTGGCTGCGATAAGGAGCAAAACGGCGCCTGTGAGATATATGCGCATCGCACACCTCCAGTTCTCTAAGCCCAGCGTAGATCGTCAGATCGGACGTGTGTGTGAGCGGCCTCACACACCTTGGGTACTGCGAGAACTGGAAGTCACCTGACCTATGACATGGCCTGCAGCTAATAGCGCCGAGGCTGCTTCTGAGTTCTTGGCTCTCGAGACATCATTGCTCGGTACCGGCTACAGCTGACCATCTGATTTGAACGGGCTGCAGGCCCGATGGTCGCAACCGTGCAGCGCCGCTGCTGACTTAATTCCGAGCGAGTGAGAGTTCCAAAATGTGACGCGTGTCACATCGAAATATTCGAAAGTGCGCAACATCGTGGTATGCTGAAAAATGTAGCATGGACGAGGAGAGAACAATGGCGACCAAGACGATTGCCCCCGACGATGAAGTAGCCATTCTCGATGTCGAAATCCCAGATGAGCTCCTGGAGTCAACCGCTCAGAGCGACGAGATGTGTGCTTTTACGCTCGGATCGTGCACCGGTTTGTCCGTTTGCCCGGGCTAACCATCATCGCGACGCCCGCGCCCCAGGTTCGGGCGCGGTTTGCGTCTGAGCATCTGATCTAAGCGGATCTTTCGTTGTTCTGTCGTTCGGGTGCGCCTTAAACTCGTCACGACTCGTGCGCAGCTTGCGCAGCGGGCGACGGTGTAAAGGCAAATTGGCGATGGCGATCGACCCTAAGCTTCAAGCCGCCCTGGCGCTGCACCGCTTCGGTTTAGGCCCGCGCCCCGGCCTGATGTCGGACATTGCATCTAATCCGCAGGGTGCGCTGCTCGCCGAATTGAACGCCGCGCTGCCAGAACTTACCGGCAACGATTTGCTGCCGAGCGGTGAAGCAGCACGCAACACGTTCGCGTTCCTACAAGAGCGCAAAGCCGAGCGAATGGCACAGCGTGAAGCGCACGCAACGATGGCAAATCCCGAAAATGGCGAGCCTGCTCAGGACGGCGCGGCGAAACCGGGACCCGGCATTCCGCAACAGATTTATCTCAGCGAAGCCGGGGCGCGGTATCGCGTTGCCCTGAATGCTCGCATAGGCCTCACCGAGCGGCTGGTCTGGTTCTGGTCGAACCATTTCTGCGTGTCGGCGGATAAAGGTGGCCCGGTCCGCTCAATGTGCGGCGCCTTCGAACGCGAAGCGATCCGCCCCTACGTGTTGGGCAAGTTCTCTGACATGCTGGTCGCGGTCGAGACGCATCCGGCGATGCTGTTCTATCTTGACAACGTTCGCTCGATCGGACCGCAGTCGATCGCCGGTATGCGGCGAGGCAAGGGTCTCAATGAAAATCTCGCCCGTGAGATTCTGGAATTGCACACCCTGGGCGTGCGCACCGTCTACAATCAATCAGACGTTACCAGCTTCGCCAATGTGATCACCGGCTGGACCATTCGGCCTTTTCGCCAGGATCCTGAGCGGGGCGGCGAGTTCGTATTCAATCCTAACATGCACGAGCCTGGGCTGCAGCATGTTGCCGGCAAGGCCTATCCGAACAGCGGCTTCGAGCAAGGCAGGGCGGTGTTGCGGGACATCGCGCTCCATCCCGCGACCGCGAACCATATCGCGACGAAACTCGCGCGGCATTTCGTTGCAGACGAGCCACCCGCTTCCTTGGTCAATCGCTTGACCGGGCGCTTCATCGCTACCGGCGGCAACCTCAAAGCGGTCACCGAAGAAATGATCAAAGCGCCGGAAACCTGGTTGGCGCCGCAAACCAAATTGAAGAAGCCGTCGGAGTGGATCGTCGCCTCGCTGCGCGCGACCGGCGCACGCATGCCGGACGTGCGCCGGCTCGTGCAGATGCAAAACCTCCTCGGCGAGCCGCTGTGGCGTCCACCGGCCCCGAAGGGCTTCGCTGACGATAGCGCGGCCTGGCTCGACGGCATTTCCGAGCGGCTCGACATTGCGCAGCAGCTCGCCCGGCTCGCGCCCGCATCCGAAGCTCAGCCCGACATGCTGGTCGATACGGCACTTGGGCCGCTCGCATCCAACGAAACGCGGCAAACGATCCGGCGCGCCGAAAGCCGGCAGCAGGCACTCGCGCTGTTGCTCATGGTGCCCGAATTCCAGAGGCGATAAACATTATGCCGCCTTCTCCTATCCAGTGCCAAAGGGCCCGGTTTTCCGGGCCTTTTTTCTATCTCTCAATTTCCTTCGTGCCGCATCGTCTCGTCTAGTTCTGTCTCGTTTTGCCCAAAGATTTGCCCATCCATCCACCGGGGGTGCTAAAGCTCAAGGTAGTCGGCAGGAGATGGCGGAGGGGAGGTTGTATGGGCGGCTACCTCGGCCACAGACGGGACTTTGATGTCGAAAGCGACGCGCGCGACCAAGACGCTGGAGCAGGCGGGCATCGTCTTCACCGTGTGCGCGTACGACTACGATCCTAACGCCGACAGCATCGGTCTGCAGGCTGCGAAAGCTCTGGGCGAGCCGCCGCAGCGCGTACTCAAGACGTTGATGGCGTTGGTCGACGGCCAGCCGGTTTGTGTCATCGTCCCGTCTGACCGCGAAGTCTCGATGAAGCGGCTTGCGTCTGCGTTCGGCGGTAAGTCGGCGCAGATGATGAAGCCGGCCGACGCGGAGCGCATGTCGGGCTACAGGGTCGGCGGCATCAGCCCGTTCGGCCAGGTGCGCAACGTGAAGACCGCGATCGAGGAGCAGGCGATCGTTCACGATTTCGTTTATATCAATGGCGGCCAGCGCGGACTGCAGGTGCGCCTTTCGCCACACGACGCTATCAGACTTCTCAAAGCCATTGCGGCGCCGCTCATCGCTTGATCTTGTGCGTCTCAGCCATGGTCGTCGTCGCGCGAGGGGAGAAGTATGACCAGTAATGGCAGGCCAGAAACTCGTTAGGTCCGCAAATGACCCAACTGAGACATCGCTAAAACGGCGGCAAGCTGCTTGCCAAAGGCGTAGTGTCCACGATCTCCTCTTAAACGAGAGGGCCGCGACAATGACCCCACTGCCTACGGAACCAAGCAGACAACCGACCAGTGCAGGGACCCCATCTTCGACTATTCTCAAATTTTCCAAAAAGCGACTCGCCGCTGCCTTTGTCGTCGCAGGCATCTCCGACGCTATCGGTGCTTTCACAACTCCGCTGCCGCCGATCGGGTGGGTAGTGGATCTTGCGACAGCGCTGCTGCTTTTCGTGGTGCTGGGCCGGCAGTGGTTGCTATTGCCGGGACTGGCTCTGGAGGCTATTCCGGGCTTGGGCGTACTTCCATTCTGGCTGCTGGTGGTTGGAGCGATTGCTGTCCTGGGCACTCCTCGGCCGAGGTTTGAATGGCACTAGAACTGCGCCACTGCTTATTCGTGTTTGTACGGCGGCGCGTCGTCTCAGGATGCCTGCTTTTGGCACAAAGCGGACATTTCGCCTCTAAGTCCAATGTCCGTTTTCGGGGGTAAAGCGAACATCACGCTGAGGTACCGCCATAAGGTCCTTACGCATCTTCGCGAGTTTAGGGCCACAACCAAACGATACTGACGATGACGATGTGGCGGTTTCCCCGACAGCTTAGCAAGCGAATTGCTGGCATCCTGTTGATGGTTTTGGGCGGGCTCGCATTGTGTGCCCCGCTCTCGGCAGGCAGATGGTCGCTTGCCATACTTGGGATACCACTCATTCTACTGAGCGTAGTCGAGGCTTATGCGGCGTTTGCTTCGCCACGACGCGCAGAAGCGAGTATGTATGTGCCGAGCCTGCTCGCAATGCTTGCCGGCAACGTCCTGCTGTTAAGCTCTGCCCTCGTCTTAAACGGATTATTGATCCTGCTCATCGCAATTCTTGCGGTTGACGGCCTAAGCAAGATCCTGATCGGTTGGCGCGATCCGCACTCGGCGCGAGTTCCGCCAATTGTCAATGGCCTCATCGATTTCGCATGCGCAGTCCTGCTTTGGTATCTCAGCCGGATCATTGGCACGGGTGAAGCCATTGGCATCATCATTGGGCTCGTCATTTTGGCGGCGGGCTGGCGAGTGTTGATGGCTTCGGATGAAGCGGCGA